>ERZ813253.34-NODE-34-length-60826-cov-12.649368_pt1 | contig 60826 bp, 54 predicted proteins | sample MGYA00520893_ERZ813253 | MGnify/ENA primary metagenome ERZ813253 (study PRJEB31669, sample SAMD00080414) | marine metagenome | biome: oceanic hadal pelagic zone biome; feature: marine hadalpelagic zone; material: sea water | place: Pacific Ocean:Izu-Bonin Trench...
CTGAAGATTTTATTGTGCTAATTAAATCTAAATTAAGACAAAATGGCCTCGTACATATTTGCACAGATTGGGCTGATTATGGTCGTGATATTAATGCTCTGTTTGAATCAAATAAAGAATTCAAACCACTGGAAACGTTCCCAAAACGCCTTCAGACAAAATTTGAAAAAAAAGGTCTCACAATTGGTCACTCTATTTATGAGTTTGCTTTTCAATTGGTTCTCTAACTCTGTTCAAGACTCCATTCAGGTTCTATTGCTAGCTTTGTCTTATCAATTTTTCAAAAGTTTTTCTTTAGGAGAGGTATGATATAAAGCACTTTGCTCTATTTTTAGAGAGAATGTAGGTGCTTATATGTACCTCAATTCTGGGGTATAAATCATCAAATTAAAGGGATGATATGAATAATTTTAACGTCTGGGTAGAAGCCATCAATGCAGTTTTGTGGAGCAATACTGTGCTTTACACATTGCTGTTTACAGGAATTGTGTTTACGATCTGGAGTGGTTTCTCCCAATATTATGCTCTAACGCATGGTTTTAAAGTCATTCGTGGGGACTATGACAAAGCCAGCGACCCGGGAGCAATTACCCATTTCCAAGCTCTTTCTGCAGCTTTATCGGCAACCGTTGGCTTGGGTAATATTGGCGGCGTGGCCCTCGCAATTTCTCTGGGTGGTCCCGGTGCTGTTTTTTGGATGTGGGTGGTAGGTTTTCTCGGAATGGGCATCAAGCTGACTGAGGTTTCACTAGCAATGCTGCACAGAGACACGTCAGATCCTGACAATCCAAATGGCGGACCCATGTGGGTCATTGATAAAAATATTGAAGGCAAATCTAAACCAATCTTTTTCTTTGGCAAACTCCTTGGTGGAGTTTTTTGTGTTGCGTTGATTTGTTCAACGATAACAGCAGGAAATTTATTTCAAGCATGGAATGTTGCTGAATTAACAGAATCTTATTTTAATGTGCCCGGTTATGTGACGGGACTGATTCTCGCTACTCTGGTTGGTGCTGTGATCATTGGTGGCATAAAAAGAATTGGTGCCGTAGCCTCAAAACTTGTGCCCTTTATGCTTATTCTCTATATTCTTGCCTGCTTAGTTGTCCTAAGTATCAATTTTGATCAAATTCCAGCAATGCTTACCCTAATTGTTACCTCAGCTTTCTCATCCTTGGAGTCGAGCAATGCATTTATTGGTGGAACAGCTGGTTACGCTTTTATGTATGGTATGCAGAGAGCTTTGTTTTCAAATGAAGCGGGACAAGGATCTTCGCCGGTTGCGCATTCTGCTGCCAAAACGGATGAACCAATTAGGGAAGGAATAGTCGCAGGACTTGAGCCTTTCATTGATACGATTGTGGTTTGCACAATGAGTGCTCTGGTTATCTTGGTCACAGGGATCTGGAATAGGCCCGCTGAACTGACTGTTGATCAAATTGAATTTACCCAGCTCACAGAAAACACATGGGCTGTGGATACAAACGATCCCAAAATCAGTGTTTTAGAAAAAGGACAGAGTGTCTTTATGATTTACCAAGGCGACAACAACGAAGAAACAGGAAACAACCTAAAAAAAGCATTTGGTTCAGTCACTTCCAATAATGCCAACGAGATTGTAGTGGCCTGGGCTGAAATTCAATCGAATCAAAAACCAACAGCAGCAGACAATGGCATATATCTCGATTATGTTGGCGCCACTTTGACTGCAGCTGCTTTCGATAAAGCAATCCCGGGACTTGGTAAATGGCTTGTAACCCTTGCTTCATGGTTGTTTGCAATATCCACGATGATTTCTTGGAGCTATTATGGCGAAAAAGCTATTGTCTATTTAATAGGTCAAAAAGGCGTTCTGTTGTACAAAATTGTTTTTTGTATACTTGCCGTCGTTGGGACACTGGGTTTCATAAAAACAGATGCGGAACTTAATATGTTTGCAAATCTTGGCACTGGATTGTGTCTTATCGCAAATTTACCCATTATTTGGATGTTTGGACATCAAGCAATGAAGTCCTACAAAGATTACATCAGGAGATTGAGAGCCGGGGACTTTGCTCCTAAACAAAGTCAGTGAGTAACCTCATGCACGCTCTGGCAAAAGACGGTCATATAGTTGATCTCTATGTTGCTAAACCAAAATCAGAAGCTATGGCAACAGTAATCGTTCTGCAAGAAATTTTTGGAATTACAGAACATATACAAGCAATTTGCCAACAATACGCAACGCATGGCTATCTAGCAATCGCACCTGCTTTGTTCGACCGAATCAAAAAAAACATCGTGCTTGATTACAGCAGCATTGAGGAAGGGCGCGACTACAAAATGCAATTGCAGGATGAGCAAGTTCTCCTAGATATTGCAGCCGCTGCCGCTACGGCGGAGAATGACTTAAAAGTAGCTGTAATTGGTTTTTGTTTCGGCGGAGCATTGTCCTATCTTGCCTCAACACGTCTCAACTTAAATTGTGCTATCAGTTATTATGGAGGTGGAATCGCTGAAAAATACATCAACCAAAACCCCCTGTGCCCAATTATGTATCACTTTGGCGCATTAGATCCAATCATCCCCAGTACTGATGTAGCAGCGATCCAATCAAACCACCCAGAAGGAGTTTTCCATATTTATGATGACGCTGGTCATGGGTTCAACTGCAGTGACAGAAGAGATTATCATAGCGAATCAGCAGAACTTGCATTCACAAGATCACTAGAATTTTTAAAAATGCATGTATAATTTTCATCTTCCGATTGTTACATTTAACCTCTTGTGTTGCATAAAGTTATGTCGGTGACACAACTAAAAGTAATTATCATTGGAGTAAGGCTAGAGATACTATGAAAAAAGAAATCAAGATTCGGCCGTTTTGGTACTCAGACATATGGTTGTGGCCAAAACTAATCACCATCATCACAACTCTGGATAAAAAAGGCAGAGTTAATGCGGGACCGTATTCTCACATCATGCAATACGATGTGATGACCAAAAATCCATCGCTCATAATTGGTTTTCGACAGGATTCACACTCATTTGTAAATATTTGTGACACCGGGGAATTTGTCGTCAATTGCCCAAGCGCTGACAACCTGGATGATATGATGGAAACGGCCAAGTTTTACCCTGAGGGTGTTAACGAGCTTGAGTTCACAAAATTTACCCAAATACCCTCATTAAAGGTGGCGCCACCCAGTTTGAAAGAATGCCCTCAAATTGCAGAATGCACGGTTGCTGAAATTATACGACTGAAAAAAAGCACAGGGATTATTATCGGAAGAATTGAGGCTATCGTAGTTGACGAGGAGCTCGTTTCAATGGGCAGGGAAGATCGGATCCGCGCGATGAATTTACCCATAGGAATGGGAGATGAGCGTCGTGCAGACTATTTCCACACAACCCTAGGCAATCTAACTATGCACACTTTGGGTGAACCTAAAAATGCCATGCGTGGTGCTGACGCGGTAACCCATATGCCTTGGGACAAAGAAGCGATGGAAATGCTGATGAGCGTCCCGCCACCATTAAGAAAAATGGTCATAGGAAACACTGAAGAACATGCCACAGAAAAAGGGCAAGAAACTGTAACTGCCAAACTTTTTACTGATCTGGCACGAGAAGTTGGGATGGACACAGAGCTTATGGAAAGATTTAGGAGTGGGGGTTAAGCTTTCTCAATGCCCAGATTTTATCCCCCAAGTGTACCCGTATGAAGATTGAAATAAATAACAACAACTTGTTCAAAGAAAAGGCTTATATAAGTGGTCAATGGGTTGATGCGAATGATGGGTCAACCATAGAGGTTACCAACCCAGCAAACCAAGAAATTATCGGTCATGTGCCAAATTGCGGCCTAGAAGAAACCAACGCTGCCATCGATGCTGCTGCCGAGGCACAAAAAAAATGGAGGCAGTGCCCAGCAAAGGAAAAAGCCTCAATTCTAAGATCTTTTTATGATCTTATCTGCGTTCATCAGGAAGATTTGGCAAGGATCATTACTTACGAACAAGGCAAATCCATGACTGAAGCAACAGGTGAAATTACTTATTCGGCTTCCTTTATTGAATGGTTTGCAGAAGAAGCAAAGCGTATTTATGGAGACGTGATACCCGGCCATCTACACGACAGGAGAACCATAGTTATCAAGCAACCCATTGGGGTTGTAGCTTGTATAACACCATGGAATTTTCCTTCAGCAATGTTGGCAAGAAAAATCGGACCAGCACTTGCAACAGGTTGTTCATTGGTATGCAAACCAGCAAAACAAACTCCTTTTTCAGCACTAGCTCTTGCTTATTTAGCAGAACAGGCAGGGTTGCCCAAGGGATTATTGAACGTACTAACAGGTAACGCACAAACTATTGGTAAAGCAATGACGGACAGTCCTTTGGTCCGCAAGTTAACATTTACTGGATCAACTGAGACCGGAAAAATGCTGCTAAAAGAATGTGCTAAAACTGTTAAAAAAGTCTCCATGGAACTTGGAGGGCTTGCGCCGTTTATTGTTTTCGAAGACGCCAATATAGAAGCAGCTATTGCAGGAGCAATTGCAGCTAAATACAGAAACACAGGCCAGACTTGTGTTTGTGCAAACAGAATATATATTCATCAAGATATTTACGACGAATTTTGTGAAGGGTTTACTAAAGCGGCTGCAAAAATCCAGACGGGTGAGGGCTTAGACCCGGCTACAGATCAAGGCCCTCTTATCGACGAAGCTGCTTTAGCTAAGGTTGAAGAACATATCAATGATGCACAAAACCAAGGCGGACTGATTCTTCTAGGCGGACGTCAGCATAAGCTTGGGGGGTTGTTTTTTGAGCCTACTGTTATCAAGAATGCTAACGATTCAATGCTCATAGCTCACGAAGAAACATTTGGGCCAGTAGCGCCTCTATTTTCTTTTGCTACAGAAGAGGAGGTGATCGCTAGAGCGAACGACACGCCTTTTGGTCTTGCCTCTTACTTCTACACCACAGACTTGGCAAAAAGCTGGAGAGTCGCGGAACAATTAGAATACGGTATGGTTGGTTTAAACACCGGTATTGTGTCTACTGAAATGGCACCATTTGGAGGCATCAAAGAATCTGGTATGGGCAGGGAAGGATCAAAATATGGCGTGGAAGATTACCTCGAAATAAAATACATCTCTATTGCTGGAATAGACCGATAATCAATAACATTACAATTCATCGGTGTCAGGTTATGATGCAGTCTAATTATTTTTCATAAATCACTGTGAAACCAGCAAAAGCCAAGCTGACTTCAGGGCCGGTTTCATCGGCCATACTTTCGATGATGGCACCAATGGTCATCGGATTGATCGTTATCATAACTAACAGCCTTGTTGATGCTTATTTTGTTAGTCAACTTGGTTCAGCGCCTCTGGCAGCAGTAAGCTATGCTTTTCCTGTGTCGTTTATAGTTGGCGCCATTGCTATGGGGTTGGGTACGGGCACAGCTTCTTTGGCCTCAAGACTTTTTGGTGCAGGTAACCAAGAGAAAGTAAGGCAAGTTGCTACCCACTCTATGCTGTTGGGTTTAATAGCTGGATTGTGTGTGGTTATTTTTGGTTTGTTAACACTGGAAGAGGTTTTTAGTTTACTGGGTGCTGATGAACAAACAATGCCATTTGTCAAAGACTATATGGAAATTTACTACTGGGGTGGTATTTTTTTGGTTATTCCCATGATTGGAAACGCAGTATTGCGTGCTGGTGGGGATGCTAAAACGCCTTCTGTGTTGATGGCCTCAACAGCGGTTATCAACGCCGTTTTAGATCCCATTTTAATTTTTGGTTGGTTTGGGTTTCCAGCATTGGGAATCAAAGGTGCAGCGTTGGCAGGTGTTCTTGCCAATGTGGTTTTTTTGATTGCTTCATTATCTATTTTAATCTTCAGAGAAAACCTCATTCAGTTTCGAAAAAATACTGTTGCGGCCATCCTACATTCATGGAATCAAATACTCCATGTCGGCCTTCCTGCCATTGCGAGCAACCTGATTGCACCAATGTCAACTGCTTTGGTAACATCTTTAATCAGCAGCTTTGGTCAATCAGCGGTAGCTGCCTTTGGGTTGGCAAGCAGGCTCGAAGCATTTATCATTATTATTTTTATGGCTTTAGGTGGGGCAATAGCTCCTTTTGTGGGGCAAAATTTTGGCGCTCAAAAATTCGATCGGCTCAAACAAGGTTTTGTATTCTGTGTTGCATTTTCATTCATTTATGCACTCTTTTGTATTGGTTTTTTTATTCTCTCTGTTGACACTCTTCTTGGATTCTTCACCACCGATCCAGAGGTGATAAAAACAGCAAAAATTCAATTATTGTACTGCCCTTGGGGCTATGGATTTTTAGGATTGGCTGTCATAGCAAATGGTTCATTTAATGCTGTAGGCAAGCCTATGCCTGCAATGACCATTTCAATTGGCAGAACTTTACTGGTGTATGTACCACTTGCTTATTGGCTAGCCAGTTCAATGGGTATTAGGGGTGTTTTTATTGCTCAAGTGTTGGCCAATTTATTGGCAGGCATTGTTGGTTTTATTTGGTACCAAAACGTTTTCAAGCAACTAAGACTAGATCATCAAACGATCTAACTATCTCCACGCAGTTGATCCAGTATGGACTCGTCTTCCAACGTTGAAGTGTCTTGGGTGATTTCCTCTCCTTTTGCTAAAGATCGAAGCAACCGCCGCATAATCTTTCCAGACCTAGTTTTAGGTAAATTATCGGTAAATCGGATCTCATCTGGCTTTGCAATCGGGCCCAGTTGTTCTGCAACCCAATCTCTTAGGTTTGCAGTCATTTCTTCTGCATGTTTCCCTTCCGGACGAGTTCCTTTGGGAACCACATAGGCAAAAATCCCTTCGCCTTTGATCTCATGGGGTTTTCCCACAACAGCTGCTTCAGCGACATCTGGATGTGCAACCAAGGCAGACTCCACTTCCATTGTTCCTAGGCGGTGACCGGAAACGTTCAAAACATCATCAATTCTTCCCATAATCCAGAAATAGCCATCTGCATCACGATTGGCGCTGTCTCCAGCAACGTAATACTGCTGACCAAAGCGTTCCCAATAAGTATCCAAATACCTTTGGTTGTCACCCCAAATTGTTCTTAACATAGAAGGCCATGGTTTTGTTACTACCAAATAACCCCCTTGACCTGGGTCTGAAATAGGAAGTCCTTCCTCATCAACAATATCCATCATTATCCCTGGTAATGGCTGCGTGCAGGAACCGGGTTTTGTAGTGGTGACCCCTGGAATCGGGCTAATCATAATTGCTCCTGTTTCAGTTTGCCACCAAGTATCTACAATGGGGCACTTTTCCTTACCAATGGTCTTGTGGTACCACATCCATGCTTCTGGATTGATGGGTTCCCCAACAGTACCAAGCAGTCGCAATCTTGAAAGATCGTATTTATTTGGCAATGCATCGCCCAGCCTCATGAGAGCTCGAATTGCAGTTGGGGCAGTATAAAAAATGGAGATTTTGTGGCGTTGACAGATTTCCCAAAACCGCCCTCCGTCCGGATACGTGGGAGCTCCTTCGTAAATCATAATTGTCGTTCCAGCTGCCAAAGGGCCATAAGCCACATAACTATGTCCCGTAATCCAGCCAACATCTGCAGTACACCAAAAAATATCGTCTTGTGCCAGATCAAACACCCATTTATTGGTCAATTTAGCACCCAGAAGATACCCAGCAGTTGAATGTTGAATGCCTTTGGGTTTTCCAGTAGATCCTGAAGTGTATAAAATAAACAGCGGGTGTTCTGAAGAGACCGGAGTTGCCTCACAAGTCTCATTTTGTCCATCAACCAATTCATGCCACCAGATATCTCTGTCTTGTCTCATTGGGATTTTGTGTTTAGTCCTTCTCAAAACCACAACATGTTTTACTGAAGCACAATTCTCCTGCAATGCTTTATCGGTTGATTCTTTAAGCGGTATGACCTGACCACCTCGATAACCACCGTCTGCTGTAATCACCAACGATGCCTCAGCATCCTCTATCCGGTCCCGCATTGCTTTTGCTGAAAATCCGCCAAAAACCACTGAGTGAACTGCACCAATCCTAGCGCAGGCCTGCATTGCAATGATTGCCTCTGGAACCATGGGCATGTAAATGATAACCCGGTCTAATGGCTTTACTCCTAAGCTCAACAAACCATTGGATAAACGGCAAACTTCTATTAAAAGATCGGCGTAAGTTAAAGTTCTAACATCGCCGTTTTCCCCTTCAAAAATAATTGCTATTTTCCCAGGATTCTTATTCACGTTAACATCCAAACAGTTGTAGGATGCGTTTAATTTTCCATCAGCAAACCATGTGTAGTTTGGCGCTTGGCTTTCATCTAAGATTTCGGTAAAAGGAGTAAACCATTGAATTTCTTGATGTGCAAGATCGGCCCAAAATTTTTCATAGTCATCAAGAGCTTTCTGCTTTAGCCTTGCCAGCGATTGAATGGTAAGTTGGGAATTGGATACAAATCTCTCAGGCGGCTCAAAACGCCTGGTTTCATTTAAAATAGATTCGATTTTATTTTGGCTCATTTGGCTCCCCGCTTATATTTCTGAAAGCAGTTGCTCGAGTACATCCTTTGTCTGCCTCAAATACGCCTCACCAAAGAGGCTTAAATGATTCAGCAAATGATATAAGTTATATAAATTTTGCCTGACCTTGAACCCATAATCTAGTGCCCATTGGTAATTATAGGCATCGTAGAAAACCTGAGGAAAGCCTCCAAATAATTTTGTCATTGCAAGGTCTGCTTCCCTGTCACCATAGTAAATCGCCGGGTCAAAAACCACAGGCGTTGTGTTATTGATTGTGCCCCAATTCCCAGACCACAAATCACCGTGCAGTAAAGCTGGTTTAGGTGTGTATTGGTCAAAAAAAAGAGGTAAGGATTCCATTAGGCGCTCCGCTCCTTCTTCTAGACTTGACCGGTAACCGTGTTCAAAAGCCCACATAAATTGCGGTAGCAATCTTTTTTCCTTAAAAAAACTTATCCAGTTTTTGTTCCAATGATTCTTCTGTGGGCTTAACCCAATCCAATTGTCCTCACCTAAGCCAAATGAATCGTTACTATTCTGGTGCAATAGGGCCAATTGTTTGCCGAGAATTTCTCCAGAAAATACATTGTCTTTTTTAAAATCAAGATATTCACAAACAAGGAAAGAGCACGTTGCTGTTTCCCCTGCAAAAAAAACTTTAGGCACTTTAACAGCCCCTGCTACAGTGAGGGTTTCGAGACCTATTTTTTCAGCCATCAAGAGGGGTAAATCATTGAGTGAAGCTGTTTTTAGAAAATAATGCCCGTCAGCGCCTTGTACCTTCTGTTTAGTAATTCGCTCGTATGATGGCGAAAGAATAGGATTTTGTTCTATCAGTGGGAGATTCGAAATTGCAGCAATTTCTTGTATGAAATTTGCCAAAATTGTTGCGGTTTTTTAAGCCTTTTGTTCTAAGTGTCTGCGCCTGTGTATCGGGCTTGTTTTAGGGATATAACCAAATAAAAAATCCATTTGGTCAGCAAGTATATTGCGACCTTTGAGATAAATATATTCAGCATAGTTCGGCACAAATGGGATGGCTAAAAGTTGAACGCCAGCCTGCTCAGGGGTTCTCCCGCCTTTATGGTGATTACAACGTTTGCATGCTGTCACGACATTGTTCCAAGCATCTGAACCACCTTGACTCATGGGTCTAACGTGATCCCTGGTTAATGATCTTCTGCTAAAACGACGACCGCAATACAAACAAAGATGGGAGTCACGCTTGAATAATGTTTGGTTGTTTAACGGCGGGATGTATTGGTTTATTTTGTCTTGGAAGTGTTTCGAACGACCTTTGGTTGCAATGATTGAATTGACGTTAATTTGGCTTCTTTTCCCAGTAATGGAGTTGATTCCACCAAAAACCGTATATATATCAGCACCAAGTGTGTAAACAACTTGATCAACTGCATACAGGCTCGCAGCATCCTTGTAATCAATCCACTCCAATGGCAAACCCGTTGTGTCGATTCTTAAAGCCTCTTGGCCAAGATGTCTCATTTGTTCAAACTCTTGTCTTTGTTAAAGTCATTCATGTTGTGAATTATGACGAAACTCTGAATATTTATCACCCAAAAATTTAATTATTTCCCCAAAGCTAAGAATTTTATTGTTAGCTACAGACGAATTTTTTTGGGCTTGTGCACATAACAAGCTGTGATTTTTGAACCCTTACCGCTGTTCTAGGTTTTAAATTCTGAAACCAAGGAAGTGATTGAATCTTTGGCATCACCAAAGAGCATTCGTGTGTTTGGTTTAAAAAACAAAGGGTTTTCTATGCCGGCAAACCCTGGGGCCATTGATCTTTTTAAAACAAATGTTGTTTTTGCTTTATCAACATTGATAATGGGCATGCCATATATAGGGCTTTGTGGATCCTCTCTGGCTGCTGGATTTACAACATCATTGGCACCAATCACGAGACACACGTCCGTTGTTTCGATTGTGGGATTAATATCATCAGGTTCCATCAATTGATCATAAGAAACATTGGCTTCAGCTAGAAGTACATTCATGTGTCCTGGCATCCTGCCAGCTACTGGGTGGATTGCGTATTGTACTTCACTGCCATTTTCCTCTAAGAGTTCTCCAAGCTCTCTGACAGAATGTTGGGCTTGTGCAACCGCCATGCCATAACCGGGCACAATAACAACTGAAGAAGCTGCCTCGAGGATCAAATAAGCATCTGCAACATTAATTGGTCTTACCTCACCTTGTTGCTCAGTAGATGAGCCACCAACGCTGATGACTGATCCAAAACCACTAAATAAGACGTTCGCCAAAGACCGATTCATCGCTTTACACATAATATTAGTTAGAATCAACCCGCTAGCGCCTACCAAAGCGCCTGCAACAATAAGGACGTTGTTGAGAATAACAAAACCAGCCGCGCACGCTGCCAAACCTGAGTAACTGTTGAGAAGGGCTATAACCACAGGCATATCGGCACCACCAATAGGAATAACAATCAAAACCCCCAACAAAAAGGACAATGCCACAGCGGCAATCAGTATCTGCCAATCCATGGTTATGAGTAAGCCTTGGAGCGCAATCATTTCAATTCCCAGAAATAATAAAGCGACCATTAAAATTCCGTTGATCCATTGTTGCCCTTTATAGATCACCGGGTTGCCGGTGATGGTTCCCGACAACTTGCCATAAGCAATTAAGCTGCCTGTAAAAGTCAACCCTCCGATAACCACCGTTAGAAATATTGGTATTAGTATTCCTATGTTGTGTTGGGCAGACAACAGATATTCAGCAGATCCAACGAGCAAACTGGCAATTCCACCAAACCCATTGAATATAGCGACCATTTCTGGCATTGCTGTCATTTTCACTTTCATGGCAGCAATCACCCCGACCAAAGATCCCAAAACCAACCCAACAAAAATCCACTTGTAGTCAATAATGCTTTGGTCAAGCAAGGTTACCACCACAGCAATAAGCATTCCCATAGCTGAAACAAGATTTCCTTTTCTTGCTGTTTCTGGGGAACCAAGCATTTTTAGCCCAAAAATAAATAACACAGAAGCTAAGATATAAACAACATTGACCAATGCTTTGTTGGTGGCTTCAGAAAAGATTGTGTTTAAGATTTCCATTTACTTCTTCTTGAACATACCGAGCATACGATTGGTAACCAAATACCCCCCAACGACATTAACTGTGGCGAAAAAAACAGCAACCATACCAAGTGCGAAGGATAATTCAGATTCAATATTTTCAGCTCTTGAAGTAAGAATTGCCCCAACGATTGTGATACCTGAAATTGCATTGGCGCCTGACATTAAAGGAGTGTGTAAAATTGATGGAACTTTAGAAATTAATTCAACCCCTAAGAAAATAGAAAGCACCAACACAAACAACAGTAAAACAAGCACAGCATCCATCTCTTTAATCTCCTTTTTTGACAAATGTATTTACCAATTCACCAGCATAGGTAACTATGCAGCCTGATAAAATTTCATCCTTTAAATCAATGTTAACGACCGTATTTTCCTGATCCCAGTATTCATCAATCATGTTGTAAATATTGTTGGCATAAACCTGACTAGCGTTTTCAGCAACTTGGGCCGGTAAATTATTCATTCCTACTATTTGTACACCATTTGAGATTACGGTTTCCCCGGATACAGAACCCTCAACATTGCCCCCGGTGCTTACAGCCATATCTATAATGACGCTCCCGGGTTTCATTACAGCTATCATGTCTTGGGTAATTATGAGGGGAGCTGGACGTCCAAACACCTGTGCTGTGGTAATAATTACATCCGAATTACTGCAAGCTTTAATCATGCCCTGTCTCTGTAATTCAAGTTGCTCTGTCGTTAATTCTTTTGCGTAACCTTGTTGGGTTTGTTCTGCTTCTCCAATATCAATTTTAATAAACTTAGCGCCCAATGAGAGGACTTGCTCTTCAACAACTGGGCGAGTGTCGAATGCTTCTACTCTGGCGCCAAGCCTTTTTGCTGTTGCAATTGCCTGCAATCCCGCCACGCCGACTCCAACGATAAAAACTTTGGAAGGAGAGATTGTTCCTGCTGGAGTCATCATCATTGGAAAAACTTTGGCAAGTCGTCTAGCCGCTTCGATAACAGCACTGTAGCCGCCCAAGCTAGCCTGAGAGCTTAATGCATCCATTTTCTGTGCCCGGGTAATGCGAGGGACCAATTCCATGCTAATGGCGGTAACAGATGCTTTTATGAAAGCATCAACCAATTTTTTCTCTTTGAATGGATCTAAAAAACTAATGTGAATGCAGCCTTTCTTTAGTGGTGGTATTTCTTTTATAGGGGGGGCGTTTAATCGGCAAATTATGTCTGCATTGGACAATGCGTCAAAACGATCCTTGGTAACAATACCTCCAGCATCCGTGTAGTCTGTATCGTTGACTCCAATTGATTTGCCGGCACCAGACTCTATTAATACTTCGGCGCCCAATTCAACATATTTTTCTACCACTGGTGGGACAATGGCTGTTCTAATTTCATCGTCTTGTTCTTTAGGAAAGAATATATTCATTTTTGTGCTTTCAGAAGCCTATCCGATATTTGTTTTGGGACAATATCTTGGGCTGATAAATATGTCAAGATACAAAAAACTATTGGGAGATTATGCTATTCTGCCAATCATGTTTTTTGAATTTGAAATGGAGCGATTTCAGTCTCTATATGAAAATGAGGTTGACTTCAATTTAAGTGATAGTGGTGTTCATCCTTTAACCATTAACGACTTACTCAATGAGGAAGAAATGCGAAATTTCTTGAATATGGAAATTGGTTATGGGTACTCTCAGGGAGATCCAACACTTCGAAATAGCATATCAGTTTGGTATCGAGAGAAAAATGCTTCTAATATACTGGTTACCAACGGTTCAGCAGAAGCAAATTTTATAATGGCATGGTCTCTGGTGAATCCGGGTGATGAAGTAATTTTGATGCTCCCAAATTACATGCAAGTACCTGGTTTGGCTAAAATAATTGGTGCCGACATTAAATACATTTACCTGCAAGAACAAAGCGGTTGGCATCTGGATATGAACGAACTTCGGTCACTGCTTACAAACCGAACAAAACTCATCTCAATCTGCAATCCCAGCAATCCCACAGGAGCTGTTATGTCAGCTGAAGAAATGAAGGAACTGGCTGATCTAGCCCGGCAATTTGATGTGTATGTCCATTCGGATGAAGTCTATCGTGGCTCAGAGCTGGATGGGAACGAAACAAAGAGTTTTAATGAATTTTATGAAAAGACAATCGTCACCTGTGGGTTATCAAAGTCCTTTGCCCATCCTGGCCTTAGGATAGGATGGTTGGTAGCTGATCAGGCTTTGATTACAGAGATGTGGGCTCATAAAGACTATTCATCCATTTGTGCTTCAGTCTTGTCTCAAGAAATTGCAAAGAAAATAATGCAGCCAGAGACTCGTAAACAAATCCTGTCAAGATCAACCAAGATGCTGTCTTCGAATTTACAGTTGTTTCAAGATTGGTTGAATTCACACCCGGGTCTTTTTAGTTTTGCCCCTCCACAAGCGGGGGGAATGGCATTTGTTGGTTATCAAATGGACATCAACAGTACTGAACTTGCCCACAAATTGAGAACGGAACAGAGTGTTTTAATTGTGCCTGGTGACTGCTATGGCATGGATAAGTATTTACGTTTTGGTATAGGTTCACCAAGTGATTATCTTTCTCAAGGTCTCAATCTTGTCAGTGAGTGTATTCAACAACTAGGCTATTGAAAAATTTGATACTCAAAGTAGCTCTTAACGTTCCTATTGATAATCTGTTTGATTATAAGATTCCCTCAAACAACTCGATCCAACCCAAACAAGGCCAACGGATTAGGGTGCCGTTTGGGAAGCAAGAAAAAATAGGATTCATTCATGGCATTGGGTCACAAACTAAAGTGCCTGCAAGCAAACTTAAGCCAGCACTAAAAATCATCGACGATGAACCCTTGGTCAACAACGAACTTCTTGATCTAATTTCCTGGGTTGCAAATTACTATCACTACCCAATTGGGGAAGTTTATGCAACGGCTGTACCTTTGTATTTGCGTCAAGAAAAAACTCCAAAAATAGATGCAATGCCAACAGAGTCTTTTCAGTGTGCATCACACAAAAAGCTCACGGAAGAGCAAGAGCAAGGGTTTAAGAAATTATTGTCTTTTTTTAACCAACGCCAGATTGTTCTCCTAGATGGTGTTACAGGAAGTGGCAAAACAGAGCTTTACTTACAATCGGTTGACCGCAACCTCAAAAAAAATCAACAGGTGTTGCTTCTGGTCCCAGAAATTGGTCTAACCCCTCAAATTTTTGAGCGCTTTCAAAAAAGATTTGGCAACACAGTAAGCGTGGTACATTCTGGCAACACTTACAAGCAAAGAGCGGAAATCTGGCTGAAAGCAAAACAAGGTGATGTGTGTGTTGTCATTGGCACAAGATCTGCTGTTTTTACCCCATTTAAAAATTTGGGTATGATCATAGTGGACGAAGAGCATGATCCATCTTTCAAACAACAAAGTGGATTGTGCTATTCGGGCAGAAACGTTGCGATAATCAGAGCAAAACAAAGCAAAATTCCCATACTCCTTGGGTCTGCTACCCCTTCGTTTGAATCTTTAATGAATGCCAAAAAAGGCAAGTATAAAAAAATTACCCTCAAACAACGAGTTTTTTCTACCCCACTTCCACAAACAAACATCATAGATTTACGGGTCCATTCTCAAGAACAAGGACTGACTAAGTTTCTGTTAAAAGCCATAAAAAAACACATAGAGAACGACAACCAAGTCTTACTCTATCTGAACCGAAGGGGGTTTTCTCCCGCTACAGTTTGTTCAGGCTGTGGGTATATTGAAGAATGCCCACGTTGCGACACAAGCATGGTTCTACACAAAAGAAATAACCGGTTAGTGTGCCACCACTGCAACCATAACAAGCCATGGGAAAAAATTTGTACTGAGTGTGGTTCACCATCAAGTCCTTTGGGGGAAGGCACAGAACAGATTGAGCTTGCATTAAAGAACGAGTTTCCCAGAACCTCCATTGTAAGGATGGACAGGGATACCGTTAATTCCAAAAAACAAAGAACTCGCTTACTTGAACAAGCTAAATCAGGAACGGGACAAATTTTATTAGGTACACAAATGTTAACCAAAGGTCATGATTTTCCTAACTTATCTATGGTTGCAATAGTCAATGCAGATCAAGGCATGTTTGGCAGTGATTTCAGGAGCAGCGAAAGGTTTGCACAAACATTCGTTCAGGTCTCAGGAAGGGCTGGCCGACGGAAAACAGTCGGTGAAGTGTTTCTGCAAACATACAACCCAAAAAACCCTTTGCTAAATAAAATTATATCTCAGGGCTACAATGCGTTTTTTTCAGAAGCTGTTTTGGATAGAAAAGTCCCTCAATGGCCTCCTTACTCCCATTTGGCATTACTTCACGCACAGTCAACACAAAAAAACTCTGTATTCGACTTTTTGAACACTGTCAGAAAAAAAGGTGATGATATCAACTTAGGCAATACGATGCTTCTTGGTCCAGTCCCATCACCAATTGAAAAAAAAGCTGGAAAATTTAGAGGCCAGTTACTGCTATTAAACACAAACAGAAAGGAATTACATCGAGTTCTGGATAAACTCTGTTGGATGATCAAAAACACAAAAAAGACCAGCAAGGTCAAATGGTCACTTGATGTGGACCCAATTGATCTGTCATAAAAAAATCAGACTCAGGTAAAATAAAAAAATTGAGTGTCATAATATTGTGAAAAAAGAAATTCAAAAACTGATATGCCAGTCCATAGAAGCTGCAAAATTAGTTACACCTGATGAATTGTCTGATATCCAAATTGAAATCAGCAGAACTAAAAACCCAGACTATGGCCAATTTTCTTGCAATATTGCTCTGCGTCTTTCAAAAAAACTAGGGCTGAATGCACTAGACCTTGCTCATCAAATTACTGACAACATCAAAAATCAAGAAGGCCTTGAAAAAGTTGAGGCGGTTCCACCTGGATTTATAAATTTCTTTCTCAGCGAAAATATGAAAGCAGAGGTTGTCAAACAAGTACTGCAACAGGGTGCAAAATACGGCTCCCAAACAACGCAAGAACCCAAAAATATTATTTTGGAATTTGTTTCTTCAAATCCTACTGGACCACTGCATGTAGGTCATGGCAGGCAAGCAGCATATGGGGACTCGTTGGCGAAACTTCTCCGAAAAGCAGGACATCAAGTCTATACAGAATATTATGTTAACGATTCCGGTAGACAAATGAACATTTTAGCTCTAAGTGTTTTAATCAAAATATTAAACCTAAAAGGTGCTTCTTTGACATTACCAAGGATCTCCTATCAAGGCTCTTACCTTGAACAAATTGCAAAAGAAATTCAAAACTCCACAGAGGTAAATATTGACAATCTACTGGAACAGGGGGGGTTGAGAGACTCATATCCTTCCTGTTCAGCGGATGAAGAAATTGACAAACTTATTGCTGATTTCCAACATCAATTAGGCATAGAAAATTTTGACCGCTTAACTGATTCTGTTTCCAGTCTAATGGTTACAAGTATCAAGAAAGACCTCGAACAGTTTGGAGTAGTCTACAACAACTGGTTTTCAGAAAGAGAAATGATCAAGAAAGGCTTGGTCCAAAAATCCATACAACAGCTAAATGACAACAATCTCACCTACAAAAAAGGTGGTGCTTTGTGGCTCAAAACCACGAATTTCGGCGATGATAAAGATCGGGTTGTTATCAGGGAAGATGGCAGGTCCACTTATTTTGCCTCTGATATTGCCTACCATTTTGATAAGAGGTTTCGTGGGTTTGATTTGTTGTTGGATGTTTTAGGCTCTGATCATCACGGTTATCTTGCCAGACTTGGAGCTGGTCTTGCGGCAATGAATGAGCCTCAAGAGAGCTTGGAAATTAGCTTGGTACAGTTTGTTTCTCTGTTTAAGGAAAACAAAAAAGTACAGATGTCTACTCGTTCTGGTGAGTTTATTACATTGAGTGAACTTTGTGAGGAAGTTGGCAAAGATGCCGCAAGGTTTTTCTACGTTTCTAGATCTCACGATCAACATTTAGACTTCAATCTTGACCTGGCAAAATCAAAAAATAACGAAAACCCGGTTTACTATATTCAATACGCTCACGCACGCATTCATAGAGTGCTTGAAGAATTAAAAAATAATGGCCTCACATTTGATAAGCAATCTGGTATTGACAATCTGGTAAAGCTGTCTACGCAACACGAAACTGAGATCATCACAAAACTGTCTGACTATCCCAGTGTTATTAAACAATCAGCAAAAAAGAAATCGGTCCATTCTTTGGCAAATTATTTGGTCGAACTTGCTCAGCATGTTCATTCCTATTACAACGCGCATCGGTTTATAGTGGATAATCTAGAGCTCAGAAATGCTCGCCTTGCTTTAATTACTGCTGCTTCATTTGTGATCAATGATGGATTATCGATATTAGGAGTATCTGCTCCTAAAAAAATGTAAAAAATTTCTTTGCCAAGAATAGTTACTGTTTTTTCTTGTAATCTATATTGAGGGAGCTGAGCTTTCTATATAAATTCGTTCGTTCCATATTAACGCGCCTGGCAAGTTCGGTAACTTTTCCACCAACAAGCTCAAGCTGCCTAGATAAAAATGCTTTTTCAAATTGTTCTTTTGCTTCCACCATAGTCATAGACAAAATATCTTTCTGGACCAACAAATCTCCACTTGGCCCTTGCAGCGTAAGTGTTTCCTCAATTTCCTCAATATTTACAATTTCCTTCCCAGGTCTCAATAAAGTTGCATGCACCATGTTCTTAAGCTGTTTTAAATTTCCTGGCCACGCATATTTTGTGAGTATATTTTGTGCCGCCAAACTAAACCTTCTTGGCGCCAGTCTCTCTGTTATAGAGAAATAATCAATAACACTTTTAAGAAGTTCTGGTATGTCTTGCAAACATTCCCTCAAGGGAGGTAAATTTATAAAAGCGCTGTCAGAAAAAATTGCAACTAGTTCCTTGTTTTGCTCAAGTGGCTTGTTTTTTGTGTAGGGGTTGACTCCGACAACAAATTTAATACCTTGTCCCAAGGACAGCTTTTGCAAAAAATTACATGCTTGTGTTTGGTGTTCTGGCATCAACTCGGAATAGCCAGAAAGATAAATTGTGCCTCCCTCGATGCTGCCTATAATTTTTATTAGCCCGCTGGTAATGGATTCATTTACCTGTAGGCCAGAAACCAATAAATTCAACTGAGAGGTTACAAAATTATCTTCTTCCTTGTGTTTTTTGTGGTGCATGTATTTCGCAAGCTCTTCCTTTTCAGTGCCAGCTTCTCCATTCAGAAACACAATTTGATTCCTGTTTACTTCAGCATCCAAGGCTAAAAAAGTATTTCTATAAGCGCTGCAATTATTTTTTAAAAGCAATGCAACGTCTTTCCCGGCCTTTTTTGTCGATGCGCTTAAAGCTTTTTCAGCCGACGCTACAAGTTTTTCAATTGAGAGAGGCTTCTCAATAAAATCAAAAGCTCCCAACCTGGTTGCTTCGACCGCTGTTTCAATCGTTGCATGCCCAGAAATCATAATTACTGGAAAATTCAATTGGTTGGTCTCTGACCATTTTTTCAATAGAGTAATGCCATCGATCTCAGGCATCCAAATGTCCAAATAAACCAAATCAGGTGGGTTGTCAGCAATGCTTGTTTGTGCTTCCTTTGCGTTTTTAACAACAAGGGTCAGATAGCCTTCTTCGGTCAAGATTTCTTGCATCAACCCTCTGATTTCAGGTTCATCATCAATAATTAGAATAGTATTTCGTTTTTTATTCACGTTTTATTTTTGATTCCTTTTTTTTGTTTTGTTGGCAATAGAATTGTCAAACAGGCTCCTTGATCTGGGTTGTTTTCTGCTGCAATAAAACCAAAATGTTCCTGGACTAATTTTTTCACAATAGCCAATCCCAAACCAGTGCCTTTTGATTTTGTGGTGACATATGGTTGAAAGGCGTCCTGCAAAAATGTTGGATCAAACCCATGTCCATTGTCGATGATTTTGAGCTCAAAATAACCCTTACGTTCATCGGTTAAGAGTTTGGAGGTGACTGTTATTTGTGGATTAGAGCAATCTTTTGTTGCATCAATAGCATTTTTAAAGACGTTGTTCAAAATTTGGCGCACACGCTTAACATCCCCTTCGACAAATGTAATACGCTCGTCCAATAATACGGTGAAATATTTGACGTTTTTTTCTTCCTCAAACAAATCTACTGATTCCATCAACAGCTGATTAAAATCAAAACGCTCAAACTTCAGCTGGGGATCTTTGGCAAACTCGCCAAACGCATTGACCATATCACGCAATACCTCCACTTGGTTAATGATGGTTCTAGTGGAGCTTGATAAAAACGCTTGATCTTCCTTTCCAAGCTTAGAAAGATAGCGGTTCCTAATACGTTCAGCTGAAAGTTGAATTGGTGTAAGGGGGTTATTGATTTCATGTGCCATTCGTCTAGCAACATCACTCCATGCGGCTTCTTTTTGTGCGTGCATAAATGAACTCACCAATAGGCTAATTTCGTCTTCTCCTGCTTTAGGGATTTGAAAAGCATCTTTACCAGCTGCAACGGAACGTGTGCTCTTTTCAAGTGACTCAATGGGCTTGACTAGTCGCTCTGCAAATTCGATGGATCCATAAATGGCGAGCAATAAAGCCAACATCACAACCAAAGCAAGAGTAAAAATATAACTGTACTGAAGGGGCGTTTTGAGAAAGGTTAAACGCCCGTATCTCGCATAAGTTTCCTCGACCGAAGCAGCCATCTTGCTTAAATTTGGGTCAACACTAAATAGGCTGTGTAAATACAACGGCGTTTCGTTTGATGAAAAGCCCAAAATTGGCACCAGAACCCTGATCAAGTATTCACCCTCAACGGAAGAATCAAGGCTCGCCCACGATTGTTTTGTTATGGCTTGATTCATTTCTGCTTTTGACGGCAGCCTTGAACCTAGATTGCCCAATCGTTTTGTGCTGGCACCAATGACTTGCAGTTCATTGTTTAAAACCACAAGCTCCAAAGCAAGAGAATCATTTCTGAGTTCATTGAGCCTTTTGTCCAATTGATCGGTGCCAGTCAATGCGAGCGCCATATTTGTGGTTTTAAACAGCCCTTGCTGTATTTTTTCCTCAAGTGCAGTACGTCCAAGTGTCAAAGCATTACTGAGACCTTGTTCAACTTCAGCATCAAACCAAACGTCTATTCCCTTGTTCATGAAATTTGTGGCAAAGACAAAAACAACCACTGCAGGCACAATTGCCAACCCCCCAAAAGCTAGCGTCATTCGGAGCCGTAACTTTGCGCCGAGTTTACTTTTTTTGTAATCCCTAACAAGCTTTCTGCTGCTCACTACGACTAGAATAAACAAGACAAAGAAAGAAACTGTGTTTACCAACAGGAGAGGGGTTTGTAGCCTATTGAACGCATCTGGACTGTCCGAGGCAACCATCAAGGCAACCAAAGACAATGCACTTAACATGATTAAGCTAAGCATGATGGCTTTTGCCGGTATTTTCTTCAATCGAATAGTGGCCATTGAATCCAGTCCGTTACAAAATTAAGGTTGTTGCGCCTGAGGGCCCTGATCCACCTTGGAACACCCTGAGCTTTAGTGCTAACTTGGAGAAACACTTGATAATTCAGATCAATATTTATTAATGAGTCGTCAATAGTGGGTAGGTTTCTAATATCGCCCAAATATTGCGATGCTGAGACAAGGCTTGCGTGCGATATTACTCCTCCTGTGTTGACGTTAAGAATGGTGTATCGCTGGGTGAAGGCATTGTATTTCAGGGTATATTTCTGGCTTAGCTTGCCTATTTCTCGGTCGAAACGCCTTTTTCTGACATTGACTATCACAAAATCTAAAGCAATATCGAAGACCAAACCAGAATTCAATGCCTGTTGGTATTCCTTATTGAACACAAACAGTATGTCGATATTCGAGTAATAGACACCATTCAGTAAAAATGATTCGCCGTTTATAGGTGTCACTGGTTGCGCAAATAGGTTGGTCGTTATAAACGACAGCAGTAAAAGTATGGTGCCTAGAAGTCTTTCTGGTTTTTGTGATTTATTTTTCATTTCTACTAAAACCAGTTTATTAGAAAACCATTCCAGATTGCCAGTTCATGAATTAGCATCCGAGTGTTATTCCTTGACAATCAAATCCCCTAGCAAACTCCCCTGCAGCTGTTTTCTTTCTCCCTTCCAATTGAACCTGGGTCAATGCCAACATTTTTTCTCCAGTGGAAACCAAAATATCCTTATCCCTGACCTCAACAATTTTTCCAGGTGAGTGTCTCAAATTATCATGCTTGTTTAACTCTGCATCCCAGATACGAAAATGCTTCCCTTTAATAAATGAATATGAAACCGGCCATGGATTAAACGCTTTTATTTGCCTAAGTAATTGAACAGCTGGCATTGACCAAGTAATTGCCGCATCTGTCTTTTTGATTTTTGGAGCATAAACTGCATTTTCGTGTACTTGTTCTGTGGGAGTTATCTTCTTATTAAGAATGTCATCCAGGTTATTTTTAATCAGTGTTGCGGAGAGCTCTGCTAGCCTTTTTGACAAAAGTCCTGCGGTCTCATGTGGTGCAATCTGTATTTCATGAGAGAGAAAAATAGGGCCTGCATCAAGTTCATTCACCATACGCATCAAACATATCCCTGTTTTTTTATCTCCATGAAGGATGGCTGACTGTATCGGGGATGCGCCCCGCCATAGTGGCAGCAATGAAGGGTGAATATTAATAGTGTCGCAGCGGGGTATCTTTAGTATCTTGTCGGGCACATGCCCTCCGTAGGCCATAGTTAACAGCAGATCTGGCGCCAGTTTATTTATGGTCTCGTATGCCTCTGGGTTAGTTAATGACTCGTATTCCAACACAGGTAACCCAAGTGTCCGTGCCATGAATTTAATAGGGTTTTCAGTTTTTTTTAGCCCCCTTCCTGACCGCCTATCTGGTTGGGTCAATACAGCAACAATGTTGTGGTCTAGTTTTGTGAGAGCTATCAATGTCTGTTCTGAAAAACTTGAGGCAGCTGCAAAGATAATATTCATGATTAAGTCATAATCCAACTGACTTTCATTTAGATGAGCCTAGTATTTTTTTGTCTTTCAATTCTTGCCGCTTTGTTTTGTTTGGCAACTTTTTTTCTTAGTCTTTGTAACTTAATATCCGATATGTAGTCTATAAAAAGCTTCCCATTGAGGTGGTCAATTTCATGTTGGATGCAAATAGATAAAAGACCGTCAGCCTCAAGCGAGATTGCAGTCCCTTTCAGGTTCTGAGCATTGAGCGTAATGGTCTCGTGACGTTTGATATCAGTTTTTATATCTGGCACAGAAAGGCACCCCTCGTTACTTTCAACCTTGCCTTCAAATGAACTAACAACTGGGTTAACAAATACCAAAGGTTGGTCTCTGTCTTCGGAGATATCCATAACAATTAGGCGCACTGGTTTGTTAACTTGTGGGGCAGCCAACCCAATCCCTTTTTCTTCGTACATGGTCATCAGCATGTTATCGGACAGTCTTTTGAGGCCTTGATCAAAAGTGGTAATGGCTTCTGATACTCTTCGTAGCCTTTTGTCGGGGAATTCAAGTATTTTTAGTCTCTTCATATGTAAAATATACCACCGAAAATAATCAAAGGGATGACATAATATCATGTTGACGCGTAGTTTTGACAGCAAGCTCAGAAGCTAAGTTTACAAATCTAAATAATTAAAAAAGAGTTTGACCTAAGACTTCTTTTCGTACATTCTCAACAAAACAACCACTTTTTCCTAGTAAGATGAACCACAAAACGAAAGCAGCTTTTCTCGATGTTTTGCTTTATTTGTTTGAATACTATTCAGACGAGCACGAGACAAAACGAAACAGCGAACTGCAAATCAGAAACGAGTTGGTCGTTGCAGGATTCCAAGAAGACATGATTGAGCATGCGATGGATTGGGTAGCTGTTTTTAACCAACCTACAAACAACATTGATATCCAACCACCAAAAAAACTCTCGGTAAGAGTTTTAAACGACAAGGAAAAAGCTCTGCTTGACGAAGAATGTCAAAATTATATTGCTAGGCTTGAGAAGTTTGGATTGTTATCGCCGTTAAAACGCGAACTGTTGATTGACAAACTCATGGCTATTGGCTTCGAGCCTCTAGATATTGAAGTGGTGAAAGCGTTGAGCATATTAATGCTGTTTCAGGAACCAGGCATCGATGTAAAATTCCACACATTGGAGGCAAATGCTTTTTGGGACAAGCCTTTGAAGCTGAATTAAAATCAATATATGTTTTGTTCCTGTAAGCCGCGCGTGCCGCGGCTTCATTTATGGATAAGAAAAAATGAAAAAACTTGTTATCGTTGAATCGCCTGCAAAAGCTAGGACTATAGAAAAATACCTTGGTGTTGATTATAAGGTTTTAGCCACCATTGGTCATATAAGGGAATTGCCAAAAAAAGGGGCGATTGACCCTGCAAATAATTATGCAATGACCTATGTCACTATTCCTGGAAAAGAGGAGGCAATCAAAAAAATAACCAGCGCATTAAAAGCTGCAGATGAGATCATACTGGCCACGGACCCAGATAGAGAAGGAGAAGCAATTGCCTGGCATGTTTCAGATCTGCTTAAGACCAAACATGCTAAAAAAATTGAAGGAAAAGAAATTAAAAGAGCCGTGTTCTATGAAATCAGCAAAGAAGCGGTCAATGAAGCCATTTCTAAACCGAGAGATATAGCAATGGATTTGGTTCGGTCACAAGAAACAAGGAGGGCTTTGGATCGGCACTTTGGATTCTCACTCTCACCTCTTTTGTGGCGACTTTTCCCAAGCAATAACCACTCTGCAGGAAGAGTGCAAAGCCCAGCTTTGAGGATGATCGTTGAAAGAGAAAAAGAAATTGAAGCATTTATAGCTCAAGAGTATTGGACGCTAGGAGCTCTTTTACAAAAAGAAGAAAACATTAATACAAAACTCATATCGTATGCAAGTGAGCCTGTAAAAAAATTCACATTTGCATCCAAAACTGTGGTTGAAAGCGTTGCTACAAAATTAGAAGTTGGCTGTAAAAATGGCATGAGAGCGGCTGCCATTGTAACCCAACAAATAAAACGTAGACCAAAATCTCCATTCAGAACATCGGTGCTTATGCAACAAGCATCAGCGAAGTTTGGCTTCAATCCTAAGGAAACCATGAGATGTGCTCAATCGCTCTTTGCAGGAAAAGATGGAGGAGACGGTTTGATTACCTACATGAGGACGGATTCCATTGAAATCGATACAGCTAAATTGCCCATAATTCAGCAAAAAATTGTTGCTCTGTATGGGGAAGCGTTTCTTGAAAGAAGAAAGTTTAAAAACAAAAAGGCGGCAATAAACATTCAGGAAGCACATGGTGCTATAACTCCGACTGATATCAATCTACTGCCAAGTGCTCTTAAAACAAGGTTAAGCGACAATGAATTTAAACTCTATAGCTTGATCTGGGAACGAACCATGGCTTCCCAAATGAAAGACGCCATATTTGAGCGAACCACTATCGAGTTTGTTCCTAACAATGCGCCTGACTTAGCTTCGTTTAGTTTTTCTGACCAAGAACTGTTGTTTCCTGGCTATCTTTTAGTAACAAAGGAAGAGGTGCGTGACCTAAAACCCCCTAATATAAAGGAAGGCGATGTTGTTGATTTTCTAAGCTTAACCAAAGAGCAACATTTTACCGACCCGCCACCTAGATATAACGACGCCAGCATGATAAAAACCCTTGAAGAGAAAGGAATTGGCAGGCCCTCAACTTACGCAGGCATCCTCTCTAGGTTGGCGGAGAGAGAATACATAATTGCAAAACAGAAACGATATGAACCTTCTGATATGGGAAGATTGGTTAGCGACTTCTTGAACACAAGCTTTACCGATTACATCAGCGATGAGTTTACTTCCAATATGGAAAATGATTTGGATGCCATCTCCAATGGATCGAAAAGCAAAAAGGAGGTCTTGGATCTATTTTGGTCGCCTTTAGAAGAGGCGGTAGCAACAACAGGGGAACAAGTAACAAGAAGAGATGTGAACCCGCAAAGGTTGCTTGGAACAGATCCAGAAACAAACAAACCTATTTTTGCTCGAATGACGAAAAACGGGCCAGCAGTTCAAAGAGGGGACATTGACGCTGGCGATACCCCCGAATGGGGGGGGCTTAAAGAAGGGCAAAAACTGTATTCAATTACATTGGAGGAAGCTTTAAGCCTGTTTAAGACAGCTGACAATGTTCTCGGTACACACCCAGATACACTGGAACCTATAATTGTTAGAGAAACCCGTTACGGTCCCGTGGTGCAGCTTGGAAGTGGAGACGATGGCAAAAAACCGAAATACGTAAGTCTCATAAAAGGAGAAAATATTGAAGATGTAGGTTTGGAAAGAGCATTGCAGTACCTGAGCTTACCGAGGGAAGTAGGCCAAGACCCAGAAACAGGCGAAACAATTCTTGCCACCATGGGTCCATATGGACCTTACTTAAAAAAAGGCTCCCAAAATTATTCACTCAGAAAGGGCAGTGATCCCTTTACTGTTGACCTAGTCGAGGCACTAGCTAGTATTGCGAGCAAAAAAGGCAGTGGAAGCATTAACGAATTTAAAAATTCAAACGTTAAAATTAAAGAAGGGCGTTGGGGTCCTTACATAACAAACGGCAAAGTAAATGTTTCAGTGCCCAAAGGCACGAACCCGGAAAACCTTACGGAAGAAGAGTGTGTAGCTCTTTTGGCTGAAAAACAGAAAAAAAAGAAAGGAAAAAAAAGGAAAGCTAAAAATAAGCAATAATCATCCTTTAATCAATTCTCTTTGGAACTCAAAAAAATACATGAAATATTAGTCAACGGAGGTGTAATTGCCTACCCGACAGAAGCTGTTTTTGGACTCGGCTGCGATCCAAGCAACGAACAAGCCATTACCAAGATTCTGGAAATTAAAAAAAGAACATTGGAAATGGGCTTCGTTTTACTCACCCCAAATATTGAGATAGTTTCTGGCTGGGTTAATATGAGCAATAAACAACTGAAAATTTTTTCCAGCCCCTCAAAAAGACCCACAACCTATATTGTCCCTGCAAGCGTGGCAGCACCAAAGTGGCTTGCAGTGAAAAATACTTTGGCAATTAGGTTGAGCAATGATCCTTTTATCAAAAATATTTGTGGCTTGTTGGGACTTCCTATTGTTTCAACGAGTGCCAATTTGCATGGAGAAAACCCGTGTAAATCGGCTGAAGAAGTTCAAAAAATCATGGGTTCTCAACTGGATTACATAGTGTTTAAACAAACAGGCCCTTTTAACAACCCCTCCACTATTGTTGACCTATCCTCTGGAAAAATCATCAGGCCTTAATTGTCAGCTGTAGCAGATAACCGTTATAATCACAGTAACCTTCTTAAGAGGTGATATATGGATGTCTATGGCGTTGTTGGGAACCCGATAAATCACAGTAAATCCCCTAAAATTCATCTTTTGTTTGGCCAACAGGTCAACCATGATATTTATTACCAAAGAATTTCAGCTACCGATGAAAATTTTGTCGGCACGATTGAACGTTTTTTTACCGAAGGCGGTAAAGGGTTAAATATTACGGTTCCATTCAAGGAAAAAGCCTTTCAACTGGCCGATTCATTAAGCAACAACGCTCAATCGTGTGGGTCGGTAAACACCCTGACTTTCTCAGAAGATGGAAGAATACATGGGGAAAGCACTGATGGTATCGGCCTAAGCAAAGATCTTGAAAACAACCAAGTGTCTTTGGAGAATGCAGAAGTTTTAATCCTGGGCGCCGGTGGCGCAACAAGAGGGATCGTGCCAACACTGTTTTCCAGTTCGGTTGGTTCAATTATTTTATGCAACAGAACCATGGCGAAAGCGGAATTATTGCAAGAAGAATTCTTGCCTTATGGGGAAATCACATGCCTCGCTTCAGAGCAACTGTCTGGCAGATTCGATTTGATCATCAACGCAACATCAGCAAGCTTGAGTGGTGAAATCCCAGATATGCCTTACACGATAATTCCTGGATCTGTTTGTTACGACTTAGCTTATACCTATGGAGAAACACCTTTTCAGCGCTGGGCAAAACAAAACAATTCTGCCAAAAGCCTTCAGGGTTGGGGTATGTTGGTTGAACAGGCTGCGGAATCTTTTTACATATGGAGGGGCGTGCGTCCCAAAACAGAAAAAATTATTCAGAGGCTCCAAGCAGAGCTGGAAAATTAAAACCGTTAATCTTTACACCAAACTTCGTAGACAGTTGAGTAATTCGCAGCAAGCTGAGAAAAAGCAATTGCACCACCAAGAAGTTCTTCTTCATTTGCTTTTCTTTCCTCTTCTGTTTGCATTCTCGTATTATTTTTTTCATTGTCTTTAAAAAGATAATCAGCAACGCCCAAAAAATATCCGATGCCTTCTTTCGTTTCCTTACAGGCTTCTTCGTCCAACAGATCATGACCAGAAGCAAACACAAAAGGAGTCGAAAAACACAAGACTGCTATCAACATAATTTTTTTCATAGCTTTTTCTCCAAATAACCCAAACAAACAACGAGTATACCAATACCAGTTTAAAATCTTTAGCGTGATAACTTCAATTGATCAACGCAAGGTCACTAATTCTTCTGCTAGAGTTGGGTGAATAGCAATAGTGCTGTCTAAATCTTTTTTCTGCGCTCCCATTTTAATAGCAACTGCAAAACCTTGCAGCAACTCATCCGCTCCTTGGCCTACAATATGGCATCCAATAACGATCTCCTCTTTCCCAAGACACACAAGTTTAACCATAGCCTTGCTGGAAACACCGATCAATGAGTGCCTTAGAGAAACAAAATTTGCTTTATATATTTTAACCTTGTTGCCATAAACAGCTCTCGCCTCTTCTTCGCTCATGCCCACGGTTCCAACTGGAGGGTGAGCAAATATAACCGTAGGGATATTTTTGTATTCAAGCCATTCTTTTTCTTTGTCACTAAAAAGTCTATCCGATAATATTCTACCTGCAGCAATTGCAACGGGCGTGAGCTCATGGTTTCCTACAACGTCTCCAATTGCACAGATGTTTGGGTCCTTTGTCGTTTGGTATTGATCAACCAGAATAAAATTATTTTTATCTTTTGTGACTTGTGTTCTCTCAAGCCCTAAATCTGAAACCAATGGCTTTCTGCCTATAGCCCACAATAAAGCGTCTACGGATGTATGGTCCTTGTTGTTTGTTTGAACAAGCAGCTGATTGTTATTTTCTTTAACCGAAAGAACATCGGTATTTAAACTAACCTCAACACCTGATTCAACCAAGTAATCGATAACGGATGATTGTATTGATTGGTCAAATTTTCTCAGAATACTGTTCTTCCTTGCAACAATCTTTGTGTCTGAGCCCAAAGCGTTGAGTATGCCAGCAAGCTCAACTGCAACGTACCCACTGCCAACAATAATAGTTTTGTTTGGCTTGTTTTTTAATTCAAAAAAGTCATCTGAGGTAATTCCAAATTCAGCACCAGGAATATCTGGAACAACAGGTGTTGCCCCACAGGCAATAATAATCTGCTTGGCTGTCAGTAGTACACTGCCAACACTTATTTCTTTTGAGCTCTGAAAAGAGGCATTACCCGTGATAATTTCTATGTTTTTTTGGCTCAAGTTTTTGCGATACATGTCGTTGAGCTTCTTAATGTATTGCTTGGAGGCTTGTTGTAAGGTATGCCAATTGTGCTTGAAGTCATTGGTCTCAAATCCCAAAGTGTTGCTGTGCTTGAGATCATAAGCAAACTCTGCAGCATACCAGTAGATCTTCTTAGGTATGCATCCTCTGTTGACGCAGGTGCCACCCAATTGGCCCATCTCAATAATGGCTACACGCTGTTTGTGTTCCGCTGCCCTTTGTGCAGCAGCAAGTCCGCCACTGCCTGCACCTATGACAATTAAGTCATATTCTTTTTTGCTTTCAGTTTTCATATTATTTCAATAATGTATACCTTGAGGTCAAAATAACAACATGAAAATAGCAAGCTGGAATGTTAATGGCATCCGTGCCAGAACTGAACACGTTGTCAACTGGTTGGAAGCAACCCAGCCAGATGTGCTGGCGATACAAGAATCAAAAGTAGTTGATGAACTGTTCCCTTATGATGAATACTCAAAATTAGGGTATTACCCCTTTGTCTACGGCCAGAAAGCTTACAATGGAGTTGCTTTGCTTTCGAAAAAAGAGCCCATAAATCCAACGACTGGAATACACAGCTTCGAAGATCCACAGACCAGAGTGATCTCCGCAACATACAATGGCATCACAGTCATTGATGTTTATGTTCCAAATGGACAAAGCGTTGGGTCAGAAAAATTTGTTTATAAATTAGAGTGGCTTGATCATTTGACTCGGTATATAGAAAAGAGTCTCAAGGAAAAGGAAAATCTCGTCGTTTTAGGGGATTTCAACATAGCACCAGAAGATCGGGATGTTTACGACCCTGAAGTCTGGAAAGATAAGGTTTTGTGCAGCAAGCAAGAACGTGAGGCTCTGGAAAAGTTATTTGCTTTAGGCTTAGTCGATAGTTTCAGGTTATTTGAACAGCAAGACGCTGCTTACAGTTGGTGGGATTATAGAGCAGCAGCTTACCGTAGGAAAATGGGGCTGAGAATCGACTTAATTCTCCTATCGACCCCTTTAGCAAAACACTGTGCTTCGAGCACTATTGATGAATCTCCAAGAGGCTGGGAAAGACCTTCTGACCACACACCAGTGATTGTTGAAATTGACATTGGTTGACATCTTAATTGCTGACCTAGGGGTGTTTTATTTCATAACGGAAAAGCTGCTTTTCGTGGAAATTTCAAAGCTTAAGAGTAATATTGCTTAAGAAAATTGGAGGGTAAATCATGGCAGAAGCAGTAATAGTTGATAGTGTAAGAACTGGGCTGGCAAAATCTTTTAGGGGTGGCTTTAACCAAACTCGAGCCGATGATATGACGGCCCACATCATTGACGCCTTGATGGACAGAAACCCAAAAGTGGCGCCTGAACTTGTTGAGGACGTTATCCTAGGTTGTGGATATCCAGAGGGACCGCAAGGAAACAATGTTGCCAGAACTTCAGCAGTTTTATCAAAACTTCCCATACAAACTGGAGGCACGACTGTGAATAGGTATTGCTCATCAGGATTGCAAACGATTGCCATGGCTGCAACCCAAATTCAGAGTGGTTTTTCTGACTGCATCATAGCTGGAGGGGTTGAATCCATTAGCACTGCTCAGGGGCACATCAACAAATACATGTTTGAAAATGAAAAAATAGTGGAGGAAGTGCCTGGAATTTACCATGCCATGGGCACCACTGCTGAGACCGTTGCCAAAAGATACAATGTCACTCGTGAAGCGCAGGATGAGTATGCTCTATCCAGTCAATTGAGATGTGCGGAGGCTCAGAATCAAGGTTTATTTGACGATGAGATTATTCCTATGAATGCAGTGATGAAAGTTGTTAATAAAGATACAGGTGAAGAATCTGAAGCAGAAACGGTTGTTGATAGAGACAATTGCAATCGGCCAAATACGACTATAGAGGGTCTTGCAGGATTAAATCCTGTTTTTGATCCTGAAGGCGGTTCTGTTACCGCAGGAAATTCTTCACAACTCTCAGATGGAGCGTCTGTCACGATGGTTATGAGTGAGGAAAAAGCGAATGAACTGGGTCTTGAGCCTTTAGCTTATTTTAGAGGGTTTATAGTCACAGGCTGCGAACCTGATGAGATGGGTATTGGCCCAGTTTTTGCTGTACCGAAACTTTTAAAAACAGCTGGTTTAAAAGTCGATGATATAGATCTTTGGGAACTGAACGAAGCCTTTGCCTCTCAAGTTGTCTATATACGAGACCAACTTAATTTACCAACTGAGAAGTTAAATATTCACGGCGGCTCAATAGCAATTGGTCATCCTTTTGGGATGACTGGATCTAGACAAGTAGGCCATTTAACTCGCGAACTCAAGCGTAGAAAAATCAGGTACGGGGTTGTTACCATGTGTGTAGGTGGCGGTATGGGAGCAGCCGGTCTTTTTGAATCAATATCGCATTAAGTAAAAAAATTTAAGGCTTATTTTTTTGGTTTTCTTGCTCTACCAGGCTTCCATCTATTAAAAAAGCGAACTTAGGGTTTCATCCAAGTTTTTAACAGTTCTATCTACATGTCGTTTATTGAAAGTCATAGGAGGACGCATCTTGATGACATTGCTATCGGGTCCGGTTATGCCAACTAAGGTTCCATTCTTGCTCAGTAAATTTACAATCTCAGCTGTTTTCTTAGTCGCTGGCTCTTTTCCTATCGGGTCAATCAATTCAACACCTAAGAACAGCCCCTTGCCCCTAACCTCGGCAATCAAATCATATTTCTCGGCGAGTTCTATTAATTCCTGGTGAAAATACAACCCTGTCGTTTCAGCATTGTGCATCAAATGGTCCTTTTTCATCATTTCCAGTACAGCCAAAGCTGCGGCACAAGCAACCGGGTTACCGCCAAAGGTATTAAAGTATCCATACTCCTGGTCAAATACTTGGGAAATTTTGCGTGTGGTTACAACCGCTGCAATAGGGTAGCCATTGCCCATGGGTTTGCCTAGGGTCACGATATCTGGGACAACACCATCGTGGGAAAAACCCCACATATGGCTCCCGATTCGACCCAATCCTGATTGGACTTCGTCAGCAATAGCGAGCCCTCCCGATTGCCGTACTGCTCCATAGGTGGTTTTCAAATAGTCCGGCGGAGGCAAAAAAATACCGTCGCTGCTGAAAACACTGTCAAAAATCACTGCAGCAGTACCGATGCCGATTTCATCGAGTTTGTCCATAGCAAGGGATATGTCTTTTAAGCAATTAAGCTCAATTTGCTCTGTTTGTTGATATTTTTTTGGGCTGGGCAATGTTTGAACCCAGTCTTGTCTTTTTTCTGGCACACAATCATCTGGGCTCATTTGTAAAACCGCAGTGGTGTTGCCGTGGTAAGCGTTTTCCGAAACGAGGCAGCCTTGCTTTTTGGTATAAGCTCGGGCAATTTGCAGTGCGAGGTCATTGGCCTCACTGCCACTGCAAACAAAATAACAAACCTCCAGTTCTCCAGGCATTAATTCCGTGATTTTCTCTGCCAAATCAACAATGTTCTCATGCAAATAACGTGTGCTGGTATTTAGGGCTTTTGCTTGCCTAGTGATTGCCTTGACCACATGAGGGTTTGAGTGGCCCACATGGGCGACGTTGTTATAGACATCGAGATATTTTTTGCCTTCTGCGTCATACAACCAAACATCTTCACCCCGAACAATATGCAGTGGTTCTGAGTAAAACAGTTCGTCTGCATTTCCCATGTGCTTGAACCTTCTTTGCAACAACTGACTGTTCTTTGGTTTGTTGATTTGGTTGATCCCCTTATTCTGATTGTTTTCTAGTTCAAGCTGTTTTTAAGCTGCTCTGCAATATCAGCATACTCTTGTTTATGCAATCTATTTAAAACTTCCCAGGTTCTGCTGATGTTCCCAAGAATGTAGTCTTGATTCTCAGGGTGTTCTTTAGCTCGCCATTCAGAAATAATTGCAGTCATTGCTATGCGATTCACAATCAAGCTCGGCAGCAAATCCATCTCCTGCTCCTGCAGTGGGTTGATTGAATGGTACCCTTTAAGAATATCAGTGGTTCCTAGAAATAGATCCGCACAACTGACTGTCTGGTAGGCAGCAGCTACAGCAGGGTCATTAATGAGCGGAGCATAAACCAGGTCACCAAAATCAATCATTCCAGTTACCTGACTGGTGTCGCTTTCATTTACAACAACATTGTCTGGGTTCATGTCGTTGTGAATCACTTGTGTTCTAAGCATCGAAAATTTAGGGGCTATGTGTTCCTGAAAATGGTCTAGTGTTTTTTGTGCGGTTAATAGATTGTTTTTGTTTTTTATGTGAGACAGATGTTGGTGAAGGTTCGGTGTTTGTTGTAGATCCCACAACAAAGCATGGCCTGCAGCTGGATGAAAAAAATCAGATAGCCCACGATCCAGTCTGCCTAAAAACTGGCCCATGCTAACCATCAAATTTTGATCCCGCCTGTCTTTAGGCAAATCATCTAAAAGTCTTCCCGATAGGTAGGTAACTACCCTCACAAAATGCTCGTTCCCATTAAGCTCTAGTCTATGGATTTGTTGTTTATCAAGACTGAGACATGCCCTCGGCAAAGGCAGGGATGGATCCTGTTTGGCCATGTGATTCATGGCTTGATTTTGAAAATCTAAGACCTCAACAGACTCTGCCGCGTTGGCTATTTTTAGAACAAATTTTTTGCTTTTTTTATTTGTTAAAAGAAAATTCTGGTCTCTTTCACTAACCAATGGACTAACATCGAGTGTCTCCTTAAACCAAAACTTGGCAAGTTCTGATGCTTCGCTGGTTGTAAACGAAGGCGCAGGGTGTTCTAAAACAGGAAATGAGGTGATGTTGCTGCCCATTGTTAAGTTTTAAGCACTTTCTTCTAACTCATTCCAAATCGATTGGATCCAAGATTTTATTTGTAGCGCTTCTTGCCATCGGTCAGATAGTTCCAGTTTTTGAGCATCTGTTATAGCGTAACCTGGTGGCCCAAGCTCACAAAGAAAAACAAGGATTGCATCTTCTGAATTTCTTTTTTTCCAGCGTTTAATGCCTTCATGCCACCATTCTTTGAAAATATCCACCCAAACTTGATGCTGGGGGAAATCAAGCTGGATTTGGATTTGCTCTCTTGAAGCAACCCTGCCTTGAAAACAGTCAGATCGATCAAGAATTTGGTTGATATAATCTTGATCTCGGTCGCTGATGGGCGTCCACATTTCGCGATCAACAACAAAATGAGAAAGATCGGCACACAATCGCATTTCTGGTACCGCTTCGATCAATTGAAGGGTGTAATAAAGGTCATTCAGAATACTGTCTCTGTGGGTCTCGAACAAAACGTCGATCCCTATATCTTCTCCATCCTGCATCCATTTTTCCACCACGGGGATACCGTCTCTGAAATCAATGGGCATCACTCCTCCAATGATGTTGACAAAACAGGCATCAAAATCCTTGGCCAGCTGCAGTACAGGATTCAGCTCATCCAATGCGTATGGAAAGGCATTAACCATGCATTCGAGCTTATGTTGTTCAAACAAGGGTTGGGTTTTTTTAAAGTCCTCCACCTCGTGAGCTGCAAGATCGATGCAGATACCATCAAACCCAGCCGATTTTATTTTCTCAAACTTTTCTTCATCGGTTGGTTCTTCCAGAAACGGGTGTCTTTGTTCCATAGCCCACAGCGATTGAAAAATTTTTAAAGTTTGCATTTTTATTTAAAGTAATTGATGAGTCCTGCTTCCTGCAAAACAGCATCAAGCTTCGTTTTATCAGGGATATCGTTGTATTCCTCTAACAACATGGCAAATGATTTGGCATGGTACTTTTGTGGGGAACCAACTGAATGTGTAAAGTCTTTTCCTTTTATCTTCACAGAGAGTTCTTTTTCTCCTGTGGCTAGAGCTTTGTTATTCGCCTCAAGCCACGGCATAAAAACATCAGCTAGTTCTTGTTTTAGAATTGGCATTAACGTTGCTTCTAAGCTCTCCCAAGGCTCGAACTCTCCTTCCAGCTTGGGATGCAACATTCGTTTGATCCACTTTAGGGTTTCTGGATGGCTTGATTCAATAACCTGTCCTACGGTGGGATCTGTCCACATGTTGTAAACTTGCCCCCAAATACCAAAATCGGCAATGGAAGGCCTGAAACCAAAAAAATATGGTCGGTCCTGAAGGTGTTGCTCGCTCAAATTTAAAAAAACATTCAAAGATTGCTCAATCTGGGTTTCGGTGCTTTTATTGGACCCAACCACCCACAATCTAGCTATCATTCTCTTTCTAACTGTCGCTGCAAATTTTCTTTTTAAAACCCGGTTGAGCAACGGTATTTTGTTGGCCCAAACAGGAATTATCAGCTCCACAAATCTTTCTGAGGCAGACATTTGGTCGTCCTCATATCGCCAACGGTAGTGAAACATTGCTTTGTTCAGCCACTCGTCTGCGTATTCTTCTAAAATTCTTGCGACAAAAGCAGTATGCGTTTCTGCGGGCAACACGGGGTTATTTTGATATTGTTGCTCCATCATTTTAATAATCGGGGTAGAGTCTTGAAGCCCCTTTTTTTCCGGAGTGACCACCAAGGGCACAATGGGCAATTTTGCAAATTTTTTGTATTCCGTATTTGATTTTTGATCCCTTATGATCCATTTATGGGGTATTTCTTTGTACCTAAAATAAGCACGTATCTTGACCGAGTAAGGTGACAGTTCGGCTCCGTATATAAGGTATTGCTCAGGCATTATTTTTCTCTCTGAATTGAATGCAGCACCTGGTGAATAATGGGTGTTAACTTAATTTCACTTTCTTCCTTGTCTTTGAAATAACTGTTCCATACCACAACATAGTCGTTTATTGGATTCACTATCAGGCCTTGTCCTGCCCAACCGCCTTTGTAAATGTCGTTATTTTGATAAACCATGTCCCATTGATAAACATTATGTTTGAGCTCCTTTGGTATCTTTCGAGAGTTGTCATATCGAATTAATTCTGGTCTGCCTTGGTTTAAAAGATATGAGATGTGCTGCTCAGAGATAATACGGTCTTTTGAAACAACCTGATAGCTCGGGGTAAAGAGTAAACCAAATCGAGCCAAGTCTCTTTGGGTGGACAAAAAACCTCCGTGCGTTACCGGAATCCCGTTTCGTGGAGCAAAAAATGCAGCGTCTCTTTCAGCTCCTATTTTGGTCCAAATCATTTCACTGAAAGCATCCTGAAACTGCATACCGGTGATTTTTTCAACCAACCAACCGAGTACAAAAGTATTTACCCCAGAATAATCAAACTGTTTACCTTGTTCGATGTATCGGCCTACATCAAGATTGGCAATGTATTCATATGGGTTGGAGGGTGAGGTTTCATCCCAATAGCCATCGCCTACTGTTTGGGAATATTTGTAATAACATGAGTTTTTGTCGATATATTCTTCGGAACAGTTGATGCCTGTAGCCATATCTAGAATATTTTTTATCAAAATGCCTTTAAAATCTGATTGTTTCAACTCAGGAAGATAAAGATCAATGGGTTTGGTGATATCAATTTTTTTCTGATCTTCAAGAATTGATATAAGGCTGGAGACCAAAACTTTTGTTACTGACCAATAAACCGGCTTTTCATATGCTTGCATTCTAGGATAGTGCTCAAAAATGATATCTCCTTTATGCAGGATAAGCACCCCCATGGCGGTTGAAAGATCGCTGTCCAAAAAATCCTTAAAATACATTGTTCCGTTACCAGTTTTAACTGGCAATCGAGAAATTTCATGCTTAGCTTTTAATTTAAGAGCTCTAACTTGCCCTTTTCTGTAAACCGTTGTAGTTGGAAAAATTTTATTAAGGTTTTTAAAATTCCAAAGCATGTCCTTGCCATTGACTGTCCACCAAATATCGTCGGTTGGAAGAGAGTTAATTTGTTTAATGGTTTCATCAACCGTGGGATTAACAGAAATCTCTGCGGGCAAGAGTATCCCTGGGAGCGTGCAAAGGACCAAAAAGGTTAAGGGTTTTTTAAGTTTACTCAAAAGAACACCATTTTAATTTTTTTGAATTTCTGGATAGTCCAAAGTTAAATAAATAAGAGACTTTAAGCCCTCATCAAGAGCATCGTCGTCAACGGTAAAATATGGCGAGTGATTGCCTGGCTGTAACTCAGTAACGCCTTTTTTGTTAACCCCCAGTGAGAAATAAAGCCCTGGAACCTCCTGAGCAAAAAAGGAAAAATCTTCAGCGCCAGTAATGGGGTCTTTCCATTCTACAAACTGGCCTTTTGTGGCCTCAACAAGAGAAGCCTTCATTGCTTGGTAAAGCTCTGGGTCATTTACCGTAACTGGATAAAACCCACTGAAGTCAAACTCGACAGTTATTTTTGTGCCTGTTCCAACGGCTATCCCTTTTGCTATTTGTCTGATCTCATCATAAATCTCTGCCCTCAGCTCAGGATCAAACGTTCTAATGGTGCCAATGATCTCAGCGTCTTCTGGAATAATATTATTTCTTGTTCCGGCCTTAACAATACCCACCGAAACAACTGCTGGGTTGTTGATTATGTTGATCCTTCTACTGACCACGGTATTCAGTGCACTAATTAATTGTGCGGTTGCCATAATTGGGTCAACTCCATCCCAAGGTCTTGAGCCATGCGACTGCACGCCTTTTATTTTGATTCGGTATGCAGACGATGCTGCCATTGCAGGTCCGGGCTTAAGAAAAACATAGCCATGTGGAATGTTGGCCACATGCATACCAAAAACCACTTCGGGCGAATATCTTTCAAACAACCCCTCTGCCAGCATCATCTTTGCCCCGCCTCCTTCGCCTTCTGGGGCGCCTTCTTCAGCAGGTTGAAAGATTAACAAAACGTTGCCTTTCAAAAACCGTCGGTTTTTTGCTAGAAACTCTGCAACACCCATCAAAACAGCAACATGAGCATCATGTCCACAAGCGTGCATTACCCCAACATCGTTGCCCAAATAACTGGTTCGGACTTTTGAAGCATAAGAGAGGCCTGTTTTCTCTTCAACAGGCAATGCATCCATGTCGGCTCTTAATGCAATTGTAGGGCCTTCAAGTCCACCTTCTATATAGCCTGTGACCCCAGTGTAGGCTATGCCTGTTTCAACTTTAATATTTAGTGACCGAAGATGATCAGCGATTTTCTTGGCTGTTCTAAACTCTCTGTTGCCAAGCTCTGGATGTTGATGAACATCGTGTCTCCACTCAATCACTTTCTCCATCAACGTGTCTAGCTCGGCATCAAGAGCTGTTTTTAGATTTGCAGCATGCCCATTAAACGTTAAGACCATCAACAAAAGACCTATGCCCACAATTATTTTTTTCATAATATTCCCTCTCTTAGTCTTCTCAGCTTAAAGAAAATAAGGATTTTTGTTAATACTTAATTAACGCTTATTAATTATTGCCAGTTGTTGGTTAGAGTGTTTTGGCTTGCTCTCTTAGAATGAACTTTTGTATTTTGCCAGTGGCTGTTTTTGGAAGCTCAGTAAAAACAATTTTCTTTGGGCATTTAAAGTGTGCCAGATTGTCTCTGCAAAACTGAATTAGCTCTTCTTCTGAAGATTCGGCCTCTTCTTTTAAAGCAACAAAAGCGCAGGGCGTTTCCCCCCACTTCTCATCAGGTTTTGCCACTACAGCTGCTTCTGCTACTGCTGGGTGTTGATACAAAACGCCCTCGACTTCAATGGTAGAAATATTTTCGCCGCCAGAAATAATAATATCTTTGGATCTGTCTTTTAACTCTATATACCCATCGGGGTGCATAACTCCCAAGTCGCCAGTGTGAAACCAGCCACCTAAAAATGCTTTTTCTGTGGCTGTTTCATTTTTAAGATAACCCTTCATTAAATTGTTTCCTCGCATAAATACCTCGCCCATGGTCTGGGCATCAGCAGGTGTTTTCTGCATGGTTTCGGGATCCATTATTGTCAGGTCCTGCATGACCAAATAAGGAACCCCTTGTCTTGCTTTTTTGGCTGACTTCTCTGCCGTTGGCAGCTCATCCCACTCTGGGTGCCATTCACTAACCACACCGGGACCATAACATTCAGTAAGACCATAAGCATGGGTGACATCAAAGCCTAAAGCTTCAGTTTGCTCAAGAATTGCAGATGGGGGGGCGGCTCCAGCGGTGAGTATTTTAACCGAATGGGGTAAGGTTTTTTGTTCTTGAGAGGACGCATTAACCAACATACCCATAACAATAGGCGCGCCACACATATGGGTAACTTGATGGTCGATAATAGATTGATAGATGGGGCCGGGCTCTGTTCGTCGAAGGCAAATATGAGTTCCCGCCAAAGCTGTGACCGTCCATGGGAAACACCATCCATTGCAATGAAACATAGGGAGAGTCCAGAGGTATTTTGGTCTTTGGGGCATGGCCCAAGCGGTAATGTTCCCTAGCGAGTTAAGTGCCGCTCCACGATGATGGTACACCACGCCCTTTGGGTTGCCGGTAGTGCCTGAAGTGTAATTTAATGAAATTGCGTCCCACTCATTTTCAGGATATTGCCAATCATAACTGGCATTTCCTTCCGCCAGAAAGGCTTCGTATTCAATTTCCCCCAATAATTCACCATCAGGAGCCAGAGCATCATCCACATCAATAACCAATGGCTTGGCTTTACATAAAGATAGGGCTTCATTAATTACGGGAGCAAACTCTTTGTCGGTAAGCAGAACTTCTGCCTCTCCATGATCTAAAATAAAAGCAATTGTTTTCGCATCGAGTCGAATATTTAAAGCATTCAAAACTGCTCCACACATAGGGACACCAAAATGGGCCTCTAGAGAAGCAGGAACATTGGGAAGCATCATAGCCACAGTGTCGCCTTTATTTATTCCCCTTCTGTTAAGGGCCGAAGCCAATTTAATGCATCTTTGGTATGTTTCTGTCCAGCTTCTCTGAGTTTCACCATGAACCACAGCTGTGTGATCAGGGAACACTCGGGCTGTTCTTTCGATAAAAGACAAAGGAGTTAAGGGGGTAAAATTTGCTGCGTTTTTGCCCAGTCCTTGTTCATACTTATTGTTTGATGGTTGATCTACCATGGGATAATCATTCCGTTGTACATAACTAACCTACCTTTCATTTCTGGCTCAAGTCTTGCGATCAAAGAAATAACCAGGCCTGCACTCTTCTCAGCACTGATTGATTTTCCGGTCCAGCCCGAGTCACGCATTAGTTGGGTGTCGACACGACCTGGTGAAATCATGGTAATAATAATGCCTGTATCGTCAACATCTGCCTGCAGTGTTCCCATTGCACTCAAGTGGGCTGCTTTGCTCATTTTCATAAAATAATGGCCGCCAAACATACTGCCAATAGTTGGTGTTCCCATGCCGCCGCCAAGGCTGATAATTTTCTTTTGCTCACTGGCTGCCACATTGTCCAAAAAAGCCGCGCTGACCCTCAAAGATCCGATTGTATTCACATCAAAGACACGTTTTAATTCTTCGAAATCAAAAGTGCCTAAAGTTTGCTTCTCTAATGTGCCATAGATTCCTGCGTTGTTTAGCAACACATCAATGGGTTGGTTTTTGTATTTGGTGGCTAATGTCTCCACATCCCTGTCGCTGGTTACATCCATTTTTTCAACCACAACTTGATTGTATTGTCCTGCCAAGGTTTGCAGCTCCTCTGCTGTTTGTGGGTTTCTACATGTTGCAATAACATTCCAGCCTGCAGCAGCGTATTGACGCGAGAATTCCAACCCTAGCCCCCGGTTTGAACCGGTAATCAGTATTGTGGAGTGGTCTGGCACAAAAGCAACTTCGGCCGATATATAACTAGAACTTGCCAATAAGAAAATGTATAGAGAGCTGCAAAAAAGTTTCTTCATTTCTTTATTGAGCTCTTTTCATCAAAAATACACAAAGAATCAAGATCGCCGACATAACTATTTCAAAAACTATGGTAGACACCAACGGTTCTGACCCATGAGCAACCACTGCGTAAGACCTGAAAAGAGCTGCTGAACCAAGCAAAGATATGGTTGGATAAAGCCAAATATGTTCCGCCCTATAAGCGCCAATACAAGCAAACAGTCCTGCTGTAAAAAAGAAAGAAGTGAAATCTCCAATCTGGCTATTCGATTCTAAGCCTACAAGCAAAGGCATTGCTAGCCCTTCAGCTGCAGTAGACGGATCCAATATCCACCACAAACAATTCAACAGCATCAACGCTCCTATCAATCCCGATAATATTCTTGCAATCATGTTTAACTCCTACTGTCTAAAATCTACTGGCATTTCTGCTGCTAAATAGAAAATCGTTGAATAAGCAGCCGTTAAATAGCGCATATCTTCCGCAATAATTTTATCGAAAGTATCGTTAGGCGTATGGTGATATTTAAAATAATCATTTGAATTTTGGCTAAAATTCAGCGCCGGCATGCCAGCTTCTCCAAGTACACCCATATCTGATCCGCCCTTAGCATTATTTTCTTCACTTAAAACAATTCCAAGTGGGGCAATAAGTTTATGCATTTCATTGATAACAAGCAGAGCAGTACTGCCAACACCTGGAATTAAGGTGTGGACTCTACCGCCGCCACCGTCAGCTTCGGCCCCTAAAACATGTTTATCAAGAGCATCTTTGTGTTTCTTAAGATAATCATTGACACCGTAGAGTCCGATTTCTTCTCCTGCAAACAGCAGTACACGAAGACTTCTTTTCGGCCTGTTCTCCATTTGACCAATGAAAGCAGCAGCTGCCATCATAGCTCCCACGCCTGCTCCATCATCGAGCGCACCTGTTCCTTCGTCCCAGGAATCTATATGTGCCCCCAATACCAAATACTGGTCAGAATGCTCTCTGCCTGTTATTTCCCCTATAATATTCGCTCCTTTTTTTGGTCCAGTTATTTCTGATGTCATGTTCATTTTCATTATTACTGGCGTTTCTCGCTTCAAAATGTTTTGAATAAGTATGGCATCGGGTGCTGATATAGCTGCTGCGGGTATTCTTTTAACGCCTTCTTCGTAACCGTACCCACTTCCCGTATGAGCATAGCGATTATTGTCTGTGCCAACTGAGCGAATGATAATGGCCTCTGCGCCTCGCTTTGCTGCAGTGACATGCCCTCTGCCCCGTGCTTTTGTGCCTTCACTATACCCTCCCATTAGGGGTTGGCCGGGTTGGGGCTTAAAATCAGACATACTGTAAGAAACAAAAGCTATTTTTCCTTTTAGATTATTACCTTCGGGTAGAGCTTCTAATTCTGCAAACGTCTTGAACTCGACTATTTCACCGACCAGGTCACCGTTAGTTCCTACACTGTATCCAAGTGCAGTCATGACGATATTGTGGGGGTACGGAGATAAAATTTCCGCTTTAGCCTCACCCCTCACCCAACCGCGATCTAGCAAAACCTCTTCTGTCCAAAAGCGATCAAAGCCAAGCTCTTTAAACTTCTCAAGCGCCCAAGAGATAGCTCTTTGGTCTCCATCGGTTCCCATCCGACGAGGTCCAACCTCAGTTGTGAGGGATTCGACAATATCTACTGAAAGATTATCAGAAAGCGCACGTTCACGAAGAGCAATGGCATTATTTGTAATGGTTTTTGAAATAATAGAATAATCAATCTCAAGAGGAGGATTGTCAGAATAAGAATAAGAACTCAAAAGAATCAGACCGAGGATGGTGAGAAGTTTTTTCATGGTTTTAGTTATAACAAAAAGGGGTTTTTCTTACAAAAACCCACATGTTGAACTCACTCAACAGTGACGGAGTGTAATAAAACAGTGAATAAGATTTTATCCTGTTCATTTGGAAAGACATATTCAGCAATAACCATACCTTTAATTGAACAAATTATTTTTTACCAGTTATAACTAAGGTACCTGCCCAATCTGTATATTTGTTTGAGTGCCAACTTTCAACTTCATCTAATCCAGCGATTTCAAAAATCTGAACCCATTCTGATTCTTTCAGCATAAGCATTCGAGTACCTACTTTTTCTTGCCAAGAATGGGAATCTGTATTTTCATAATAATGATCTACCCCAACAATCAATCTTCCACCTTTATTGAGCCAAGAATCTGAAATTTTTCGTACAATTCCTGAGGGATCTTCTAAATAATATAATACTTCCATAGAATGAATTACATCGTACTTTTCTGGCGAATTGAAAGAATTGATATTTGCAAGAATATATTCGGCATCACCGCCTCTTGATTCAGCATTAGTAATCATCTGCTCAGCACCATCAATGCCTACTGCTCGGTTGCACAATGTATTGTTTGTAACATTACGAACTACCCACCCATTTCCACAACCTAAATCTAAAAAACTAAAGTTTTTACCAATATTCAATCTTTCTTTTAATGCAAAACTTATCATTTCATCGACAGGTATTGCATGTGCTTTTTCCATACCTCTATCTTTACCTTTTTCAGCCCATTCTCCAAAAACATCTGTTGCTTTTCGCATATTAAAAAAATTCTAAAGTGTTAATGAACCGTATACTGAGCAATGGTTATAAACTACTCTACTGTAACGGGTTGGGTTTGATGTATGGGTTTATTGATTTGGATCATATCACTCATTATTTAATGTTCTCAGTAAAGATTAACACCAATCAATTAAACGGTAATTTTAATCAAAGTTCTTTGTCTGGAGAAAGAGGTATCGAGGATAGTGATGGGGGGGATGGGAGATTAGTTCTCACAGTGTTTCTCTCTCATTTATTATTGAGGTACTTTCTCCCAATCCTCCCAAGATATTAGCCTTCCAGGAAAAGCTGGATTTTCAAATAGCCAATCATCTTTCAACCATATCCTAACAGTTTCAAATAATCTAGAATCTAGACCGGTAGTTAATTCACTCTCTCTGACCCACATAAATACTTCAGTATCATATCCAAGCTTACTTGTAGGATAAAAGTAGACACAACCAATAACTTTTTTTTCATCTAGTGTGACCATGGTGTAGGCAAAAGAAGTTCTCCTTTGAAATTCTTTTTGATGCCATGCCAAATCGATTAGATTTTGTTCTAGGGTTAAGCCTTCTGGCCAATTGCTATCAGGCCACACCTGACTTAGATGATTAGCGCTAGACATCACGGCTTCGTAATCCATGTCCACGTCATTAATAGATAGCATTCTTAATCTGTATTCTTTAGTTTCAAGAGTTATTGGAACCTCAAAATCATCTGGAATAAACGGTATTTTGGATTGTGCTTTCAAATTAGTTGAAATAAAAAAAAATAAAGCTATTAAGAAACAAGAAACATAACAAGAGAATCTCACTCCACAGTGACAGACTTGGCTAAATTTCTGGGTTGGTCAATATCGTTGCCTTTGTGGAGGGCAACATAATACGCGAGCAATTGGAGTGGTATTGTATAAACTACTGGGCTTTGTAGCATGGTCAAACCAGGAGGTAAGATCAACGACTTTTCAAATCCATTTTTTGTGATGCTTTCATCATCGGCCAAAACAAACAGTTTTCCGCCCCTTGCTCGAACCTCTTCTAGGTTGCTCATGATTTTTTGCAAGAGTTGGCCTGAAGGTGCTATTGCTATAACCGGCATATTTTCATCAACAAGAGCCAGCGGCCCATGTTTTAGCTCTCCTGCTGGATAAGCCTCCGCATGAACATAAGAAATTTCTTTCATTTTTAAAGCGCCTTCTAATGCTATCGGGTAATGCAGCCCTCGGCCTAAAAACAGGATATGGTCTTTTCCATCTAGGGCCCATGCCAGCTCTTCAATTTGCTCCGACATCTCTAACACGGCTTCAATCAGCTCAGGAAGCTGCTTTATTTCAGAGAGCGCTTGTTGTTTTGCTTCTTTGGAAAAACCAACACTGTCACCAAGCGTTAGCCCCAAAAGGGCCACAGAGACCAGCTGGCTAACAAATGCTTTGGTGGAGGCTACGCCAATTTCTGGGCCTGCGCTTGTCGGCAAACACCGGTCTGCTTCTCTCGCTAAAGAACTCTCTAAAACGTTGCAAATAGCAATGGTCCCAATGTAGTTTTGCTGTTTGGCTTTTCTTAAAGCAGCAAGTGTGTCTGCTGTTTCCCCTGACTGTGAAATAGCGATAAACAAGGAGCCCTCTTGTCTTGCTATGGTGTTGTATCTGTATTCACTTCCTATGTCCACCGATGTTGGTATGTGTGTGAAATGCTCTGTCCAAAGCTTGGCAATCATTGCTGCATAATAACTTGTCCCGCAAGCACATATTTGGATGTGTTTTATGTCGCCCAAATCAATGATGTCGCTCTTTTCAAACAAGGCTCCTTTTATCGCTCCTGTGACATAATCGCCATATGCTCTCCGGACCACCTCAGGCTGCTCAAAAATCTCTTTTTCCATAAAATGGCGATAGCCTTCTTTAGAAAAACTGCTTGCCGTCATACTGGATGTTGTTATTTTCCTGTCTACCGCCTCTAGTTTTTGGTTGAAAACAGAAAACTGATCTGAAGATATTTGAGCAACATCGCCATCTTTTAAAACAACAAAACGGCTTGTAAGTGCGATCAGGGCTCCAGCATCGGAAGCAAAATAGTTTTCATCTAGTCCTAGCCCAATAATTAAAGGGCAGCCATGCCTCGCGCCTACAATTTTGTTTGGGTTGCTCGCCTCTATCACTGTAATTGCGAAATCCCCCACCAAATCAGCCGTTGCACGGGCAACGGCGCCAATCAAATCATGGTTTTTTCTATAAAAATGTATTAAATGAACAATAGCCTCTGAATCCGTTTTGCTTGAAAAAACATAGCCTTTAACCGTGAGGCTTTCTCTAATGTCTGCAAAATTCTCAATGATGCCGTTGTGAACCAAAGCGATTTCATTGTTTGCATCATCATCGACTGAAATGTGCGGGTGTGCGTTTATTTCGCTGGGTTCACCGTGCGTTGCCCATCGTGTATGTGCAACCCCTGTAGAACTTTTGAAATTTTGCTGCTTTTTTATTTCTTTGTGCAGCTCAGCAACTTTGCCTTGTTTGCGGATTCTTAAAACTTTGTTGTTGTCAGCCAATGCGATACCCGCCGAATCATAACCACGGTATTCAAGCCTGACCAGGCCATCCAGGAGGATTGGCACAACGTTACGATTACTGGCAGCTGCTACTATTCCACACATTGTTTTGGTTTATGTTGTTTTCTTTTTTGGTCTTTTCCAGTTGGGCATTGTCTTCTGGCGCGCTCTTTCTAAAGTCAGTTTATTTTTAGGCGCATGTTTTGTAATGGTTGACCCAGCACCAATGGTTGCGCCTTCTTTAACCGCAACTGGTGCCACGAGCTCAACCCCTGAACCTATGTGCACATTGTCTTCAATAATGGTTTGGTGTTTATTGGCGCCGTCGTAATTACATGTAATTGTGCCTGCACCAATGTTTACCTCTTTTCCAACCACAGCGTCACCGATATAGGATAAATGGTTCACTTTTGATTGCTGCCCAATTTGGCTTTTTTTAATCTCAACAAAATTCCCTGCCCTGGCTGAATCCATCAATTCTGTTCCTGGTCTCAATCTGGCAAAAGGCCCCACCGAACAGTCATTTCCAACAATTACATGCTCAAGATTGCAGTGAGAGAGTATTTTTGTGTGCTTTCCTATTGTTGAGTTTGATATTACTGAATGCGGGCCTATGCTTGATCCTTCTGAAATTTTTACGTTTCCCTCAAAAACGACATTGACATCAATAAAAACATCTTTACCGCAGACTAATTCGCCCCTAACATCTATGCGCTCAGGATCGGCTAAGGTTACCCCGTCTTGGAGCAATCTATCGGCTGCTTGTTTGCGTTTGTGTTTTTCTGCCTCTGCTAATTGTGTTTTGTCGTTCACTCCAAAAATTTCCTCGGTTGTTTGTGGCTTGATGGAATCAATTAACACCCCATCCTCCGAAGCAAGTCCTATCACATCGGTTAAATAATACTCTCCTTTTTTGTTATTCGCACTCAGCCTGTCAAGCCACTGGCCTATTCTGTTGGGTGGGAACGCCATTACGCCTGAATTGACCTCTTTTATGTTTCTCTGCTTTTCTGTACATTCATCGTCTTCCAGTATCGCAATGATTTCATTGTTGGTGTTTCTGATAATCCTTCCATAGCCTTTTGGATTGGCAATGTTGGCTGTTAGTAGTGCCAATGTATTTTTGGATGCCGATGCGATTAGTTTTTGTAGGGTTGAGGGCCGGAGCAAAGGCACATCGCCAAATAAAACCAAAACAACATTGTCTTGGTTGATTTTGGATAAAGCACATTTTAAAGCATGTCCGGTGCCGAAAGCCTCCTCTTGCTGAACACACATTACCCCCTCACCAGAAGAGGTGTTGGTTTTTTGTATTTGCTCTTGTGCACCAGGCGCACAAACCACTACCGTTTGGTCAGCAGTCAGGGGTAATGTTGCATGCCTGACATGCTCCAGCATGGTTTTGCCAGCAAGAAATTGCAGTGCCTTTGGAAGACTAGATTTCATTCTAGTTCCTTCTCCTGCTGCTAAAATTACTACTGATGTTTTCATCTCATCATTAAACAAGCCTAAAGATAGACTAGTTTACAAAGAAGTTTTGGCAAATGCCTAGTGTTGAGATCAAAATATTGGTGGGAGTTACTTTTTGCCTTTCAGTTTTTTCACGGCATTGTATCTGGCAGCCGCTTCTGCTAAGACGGCCTGGGCGTGCTCGAGATCTTCTGTTTGGGTTGCTCCTCTAAGGACTTCTTCAGCCTTATTTTTTGCCTCTAAAGCAGCCTCTTCATCTAACTCAGCAGCGTGGAGCGCCGAATCTGCCAGCACAGTAATCAAATGGGGTTGCACCTCTAAAATCCCGCCGGTGACATAAAAAAATTCTTTTTCACCTCCGGGTCTGTGTACTTCAATATCGCCAGGTCTAAGGCTAGTTAGAAGCGGTGTATGTCTCGGTGCAATACCCAAATCGCCAACCCTTCCGGGGGCAATAACCATTGTTGCGTCACCTGAGAAAATATCTCTTTCAGCACTAACTATTTCGACTTGAATGGTGTTCATATTAAATTGGTTCTTTACATTGTTTTCGCTTTCTTAACAGCTTCATCTATTGTTCCGACCATGTAAAAAGCCTGTTCTGGCAGATCATCATAATCACCTGCGACAATACCTTGAAACGCTTTAATTGTGTCTTTCAGCGCGACGTATTGGCCAGGTGCTCCAGTGAAAACTTCTGCTACAAAAAATGGCTGGGACAAATAGCGTTGAATTTTTCTTGCCCTTCGAACGGTTAATTTATCTTCCTCCGATAGCTCATCCATTCCTAAAATAGCAATGATGTCTTGTAGTTCCTTGTAGCGTTGTAAAACTTGTTGTACAGCACGTGTTGTCTCGTAGTGTTCTTGGCCAACAATTAACGGGTCTAGTTGCCTGCTGGTTGAATCCAATGGGTCCACAGCAGGGTATATACCAAGTTCTGCAATCGATCGCGACAGCACAACAGTTGCATCCAAATGGGCAAATGTCGTTGCTGGTGATGGGTCAGTTAGGTCATCGGCGGGCACATAAACTGCCTGTATGGAGGTTATCGACCCTGTTTTTGTTGAGGTGATTCTCTCTTGTAAAATACCCATCTCTTCAGCCAGCGTGGGTTGGTAACCAACGGCCGATGGCATTCTACCCAGTAGGGCGGAAACCTCCACACCGGCCAATGTGTATCGATAGATATTATCAATAAACATCAGGACGTCCTTACCATCATCACGAAAGCTTTCCGCAATGGTGAGCCCAGTCAGCCCAACTCGCAGTCTGTTGCCTGGCGGTTCATTCATTTGCCCAAAAACCAGGGCTACTTTGTCAAGCACTTTTGATTCTTTCATTTCATGATACAAATCATTGCCCTCTCTGGTTCGTTCGCCCACCCCGGCAAAGACGGAATACCCAGTGTGCTCAGTGGCGATGTTGCGGATCAACTCCATAACTATAATGGTCTTGCCCACGCCTGCCCCGCCAAACAAGCCCGCTTTTCCGCCCTTGACAAAAGGGCAAAGCAAATCAATGACTTTAATTCCCGTTTCAAGAAGCTCTGAGCTACTAGCTTGTTCTTCAAAAGTTGGTGCTTTGGCATGAATGGGTCTCGTTTCAGAAGCATCAACGGGACCAGCTTCATCCACTGGGTTTCCCAACACATCCAAAATTCTCCCCAGTGTTTTTTCTCCAACAGGAACGGTTATCGGTGCTCCTGTGTTTTCTACTGCTAGGCCTCTTTTTAGGCCTTCGCTGGAACCCATGGCAATGGTTCGCACGACGCCGTCTCCCAACTGTTGTTGGACTTCAAAAACCAGTTTCCCGCCTTTTAGGGTTAATGCCTCGTATACCCTTGGGATGTTTTCTCTTGGAAACTCTATATCCACCACTGTCCCAATTATTTGCACTATATTTCCGGTACTCATGTCACTATCCTCATGTTTGACTATACAGCGGCAGCGCCGCCTACAATTTCTGAAATCTCCTGTGTGATAGACGCTTGTCTTGCTTTGTTGTAATCAAGCTCCAATTGTTCAATTAATTCTCCGGCGTTGTCTGTCGCGCTCTTCATAGCAACCATTTTTGCTGCCATTTCACACGCGACGTTTTCAACAACCGCTCGGTATACTTGTGATTCTATGTACCGGGTCAAAACTTGATCGAGCAATTCTCTTGAGCCAGGCTCATAAATATAGTCCCAGTGTTTTTGCAAGTTGTCTTTGTCAATTGCCTCCACCGGTAAGAGTGTTTTAATCTCTGGTTTTTGTGACATTGTGTTGATGAAGTTGTTGTGAACCAAAAAAAGCCTGTCAATTTTTTGGCTGCTGTATTCATCCAACATGATGGTTATCGCCCCAACCAGATCTGCGACATTTGGATCTTCGCCCAAATGGCTTGTTGCACCAACAATATTGACATTGATTGAGCGAAAGAACTGCATTCCTTTTGCTCCAACCAGACAGAGATTGGTTTCAATGCCTTTATCTCGCCATCGCTTTAACTCTGCCAAAAGAGCCCTAAACATATTTACATTTAAACCCCCACACAAACCCCGGTCTGTGCTTACAACGATGTACCCAACTCTAGAAACCTCCCGCTCGGTTAAAAATGGGTGCTTATAATCGGGATTTGCTTTAAACAAATGCCCAATAACATTTTTTATTTTGTCTGCATATGGGAGTGCCGACTGCATTGTTTGTTGGGTGCGCCTCATTTTACTGGCCGCGACCATTTCCATTGCTTTGGTAATTTTTTGAGTGTTTTTAATACTCCCAATTTTTGTCCGAATTTCTTTCTCGTTTGCCACGTGCTGGTTGCCTGTTAAAACGTTCCCGTTTGTTTAAATTCTTCGATCGCTTGTTTAAGCCCTGCCTCTATCTTGTCGGTGTAATCTCCAGAGTCATTAATTTGGTTCATTAAAGCTTCGTGGTTGTCTCTGAAACTGGCGTGCAACCCAGACTCAAAGCCAACCACTTTGTCAACATCAACATCATCTAGATAGCCAGCGTTGGCAGCGTATAAAGATATTGCCATTTCTGCGATTGACAGGGGTGAGTATTGTTTTTGTTTCATAAGTTCTGTCACTCTCTGGCCTCTTTCCAGTTGCTTCCGGGTGGTTTCATCAAGGTCGGAGGCAAATTGAGCAAAGGCGGCTAATTCCCTATATTGGGCTAAAGCTAATCGTATGCCGCCACCAAGTTTTTGAATAATCTTGGTTTGTGCTGCGCCGCCAACCCTTGAAACAGAGAGCCCAGCGTTTATTGCAGGCCGGATGCCTGCATTAAATAAATCGCTTTCAAAGTAAATTTGTCCGTCAGTAATTGAAATAACATTTGTGGGAATAAATGCAGAGACGTCGCCTGCCTGAGTTTCAATGATGGGTAACGCAGTGAGTGACCCGGTCTTGCCCTTGATTTTCCCTTTGGTTATTTTTTCAATGTATTCTGCGCTTACTCTTGCAGCTCTTTCCAAAAGGCGAGAATGAAGATAAAACACATCGCCCGGATAAGCTTCTCTGCCAGGGGGTCTTCTTAACAGCAGTGATACCTGTCTATATGCCCAGGCTTGTTTGGTAAGGTCGTCGTAAATAATGAGAGCATCCTCGCCTTGGTTCATAAAGTGCTCGCCCATAGCGCAACCAGAATACGGGGCAATGTATTGCATTGCTGCAGAGTCAGAGGCGGCCGCGGCAACAACGATAGTGTGTTCCATTGCTTCGTGTTCTTCGAGCTTTCTGACCACGCCAGCAATAGAAGAATTTTTTTGTCCTATAGCAACATAAATACATTTAATCCCGGTTCCTTTTTGGTTAATAATCGTATCCACAGCGACTGCTGTTTTTCCTGTTTGACGATCCCCAATTATCAGCTCCCTCTGGCCCCTGCCAATAGGGACCATGGTGTCAATCGATTTTAGCCCTGTTTGGATGGGTTGGCTGACCGATTGGCGAGCAATAACGCCTGGGGCAATTTTTTCAATGGGGGCGCTTGTTGCTCCCTCAATAGGTCCTTTGCCATCCAATGGTTCGCCAAGCGAATTAACCACCCTACCCAACAACATATCTCCCACCGGTACCTCAAGTATTCTGTTGGTTGTTTTAACCGTATCGCCCTCCGAAATATGTGTGTAATCGCCAAGAACTACGGCACCAACAGAATCTCGCTCCAAATTAAGTGCCAGCCCAAATGTTGCTCCCGGAAATTCAATCATTTCTCCGTATTGGACATCGCTCAGACCATGAATTCTGGTAATTCCATCGGTAACAGAAACCACCGTGCCAATATCAGACGCTTGAGCATCTCCTTCGAAGTTTTCGATTTTTTTCTTAATTAACTCGCTTATTTCGGAGGCTTTAATCGTCATCTGTTTTCCTTTTTAGTTAACTAAAAATCTAGTTAGGTTTTTTAACTGAGAGCTCACTGTTCCATCAATCATGTGGTCGCCTGTTTGAATAACAGCACCGCCGATTAGCGCTTCATCGATTGTTACTGTCACATCAACCTTGGTTCCTAAGCTTTTTTCAAGTGCGCGGATTATGGTTTTGAGCTCTTTCTCCTCTACTGGTGCTGCTGTGGTTAATGTAACCTCGGTTGTTTTTTCTAACTCTCTTTTTTTCTGGTCATATTGTTTGTGTAGCTCTTTGATAATATGGAGACGGCGGTTTATAGACAGTGTTTGGATCAGATTCAAAAAATGTTTTTGGCTTGCGTCATGGACCTCGAGCCCAAGGATGGCACTGTCATAAAAAACTTCTGCGACCTTTTTTTTATTTAGTCCGGGTGCTTTTATCAAGGCTTTGATTTCATTGTTTTCCAGCAAACTAGAACATTGTTTTAGAAAATCAGACCACTCTGTTAGAGATGAAGATGCAGCAGCAACATCAAACACTGCTTTTGCATAAGGTCTGGCAATTGTTCTTAATTCATCCATGTCACTTAATTTTCTTAGCAAGTTTCTTTAAGAGAGTTTCGTGGTCAGAGGCTTTGATCTCCCTTGTTAAAATTTTTTCTGCGCCAGCAATTGCTAGGCTTGCAACCTCTGCCTTAAGGCCTTCTTTTAGTTTGGCTGCTTCTTGTTCTGCTTCTTCTTGTGCTGTGATTAAAATTCTTGCTCGTTTTTTCTCTCCGTCTGATTTTGCATCTTCCATAATTGAGGTAGCGCGACTGTTCGCTTGATCGAGAATGGAGGAAGCTTGGTTTCGGGCTTTTGAAATTAACACTGTGACTTCTGACTCGGCATCAATCAATTTTTTTTGTCCTTGTTCTGCTGCCGCTAAGCCCTCTGATATTGTTTTGTTGCGTTCCTCTATCGCCTCCATAATCATTGGCCAGATAAACTTCATGCTAATCCAAACGACCGTGGCAAAAACAATCATTTGAACTATAAGCGTGACATTAATGTTCATTTCTTAGCCTCCAAATCAATGGCTTTGATCCATCAGTCTAGGTCATCCAATAAAGGGATTGGCAAAGACAAAAAACAAAGCAATACCAACACCAATCATAGGCACCGCATCCAATAGCCCAGCAACAATAAATAACTTGATCTGCAACATTGGGGCCATTTCTGGCTGTCTCGCAGCACCTTCTAGAAAGCGCCCGCCCAACAAACCAAAACCGATTGCTGTGCCCAATGCGCCCATTCCTATAAGGATGCTCGCTGCAATTGCTGTCATTCCTAAAATAAATTCAGATTCCATTTTTTTCTCCTGTTATAGTTTTGCTCAATTGTTTCTAATGCTCTTCATGGGCCATGCTTAGGTAGACTATGGTGAGCATCATAAAGATAAAAGACTGTAATAAAATTATAAATAAATGAAAAAGCGTCCACACCAAGCCTAAAACAAACTGCACGACCATATACCCTGAGTCGCCGACAGTAAACTGGTCTGTTGCTGCTCGTATTGTAAATAGAGCGATGATCAAAAAAATCAATTCGCCTGCGTACAAGTTACCAAACAAACGAAGGCCTAAAGAAAGCGGTTTTGCGATCTCTTCAATTAGTTTCAACATCAGATTGAAGGGCAACATCCATTTCCCAAAAGGTTGAAAGGCCAGCTCCTTTGCATAACCCTTCAGGCCTTTTATTTTAATGCTGAAGTAAATAATTAAAAGAAAAACCGTTAAAGAGAGGCCAAATGTTATATTTAGGTCGGCGCTGGGTACCACTCGCATATACTCAATACCAACACCCTGACCAAGAGCAGGCAATAAATCGACGGGCAACAAGTCCATAAAATTCATCAAAAATACCCAACAAAAAATTGTAAGGGCAAGTGGGGCAATGAGCTTGCTTGTGCCGTGAAAGGTGTCTCTCACCTGTTCATCAACAAACACGACGACCAGCTCGACAAAACCCTGCCATCCTGTAGGCGCGCTGACTGTTGCTTTTCTCGCGGCCAGATAAAAAGAAAAAGAAAATACAAATGCCATAAAAATCGAGTAAAAAATGCTATCCAGGTGCAGGGTCCAAAATCCCGCATCTTGGCCGGGAAGAATTGTCTCAGAACAGTTAACAAGGTGGTGTGAAACATAGCTGCGGGATGAAAATTCTTCGTTCTGACCGGGTTCTGTCGTGCAACCGTTCTCGCCACTGGAAAAAGCGTTCGCAGTCGTCAATAAAATACAGGCCAAGAGCAGTGTTTTTAGCAAGCTAATCTTATTCATTGTATCTGCTTTTTTATATCGCCAATAAGGACAACCAATAGACAAAAACGGCAACAATATAACCTATTATTAATGGGAAAAACATGGCTTTTAACAAGATAACCGCGACACCAAATAATGCCCCCGTAACAAGAAATTTTAAAGCCTCCATAATATACAGTGTGTTTGCGATCTCTTTTGGGCTTTGGGGGTTGCTTGTGAAAACAAGCCTGAGCAAATGAACCGACGAAAAAACAGCCACCATGCTACCAGCAATTGATGATTTTGCGCTCTCAAAGCTCAAGAAAAACCAAAAAATCGCCGCCGTTGCAAGGCCTAAGAGGGTTTGTGCGGAAAGAATTCCGATCGCGGTCGTTTTTGCACTAAGTGGCTCAATTGGCATGCTTGAGAAATTTACAGTGTTGTGTTTTTGGCTTGATTGTTGTTTTTTTATCCTAGCGAATTCTGTCTAAAATCCCTTGAAGCTCATCCGCGTTGGTGTATGCGATCACCAGCTTGCCTTTGCCGGACTTTGTGTGTTTGATCGAAACTCTTGCCCCCAGTTTCTGGGTTAGGCTGTCTTCAAGTCTTTTAATGTCTGGATCTTCCGGTTGTTTTTCTGTTTTTTGTTTCTTTGTCCCTTCAAGTATGCTGCGCACCAGGTTTTCTGTGTCTCTAACAGACAGTTTTTTGTCAACGACAAGGTTTGCTACTTCTAGCTGCATGGACGGGTCGGTTAAAGACAACAGAGCTCTTGCATGGCCCATGTTTATTTTTACATCATTTAAAAGCTCCTGAACCCCCGCGCTTAGGTCCAACAGTCTTAATGTGTTGGTGATGCTCGCTCTTGCTCTTCCCACCGCGTTGGCGACCTCTTGGTGGGTCATTTCATATTCTATGATCAGTTTTTGAAATGCTCCCGCTTCTTCTAAAGGGTTAAGGTTTTCGCGCTGGATATTTTCAATCAGCGCTATTGCCACCGCCGATGCGTCTGACATTGCTCTGATAACAGCTGGCACTGCAACAAGGTTGGCCAATTGTGCTGCTCTCCACCTCCGTTCGCCGGCTATAATTTCATAACGAACACCTGTTTGTGAATCAACAACTGCACGCTCCCTAACTACAATTGGCTGAATAATTCCTTGTCCCTCAATGGACAATGCCAGCTCTTTCAGCCGATCTTCTCTAATGGTTCGTCTTGGTTGAAATGGTCCTGGTCCTATTTTTTCAATAGCTAATTGGTGAATGGCTTCGTCTGGTTTAATGGTTCGTTGTGCGGGCTCAGAGGCGCCAAGTAAAGCCTCGAGTCCTCGTCCCAGGCTTTTCTTTTTTTCTTGCATTTCGACCCTCAGTTTAACGGGTTAAGGAAATCATTCCATGGTTTTTTTGGTAATTTCTTTTGCCAAAGACACATAGGCCTTGGCGCCCAAACAATTGCGATCATACGCCAATGCCGACAGCCCAAAACTCGGGGCCTCAGCCAACCGAACATTCCTTGGAATAAACGTCCAAAACAGTTTGTTGCCAAAATGCCTTTTGAGCTGTCCTGCAACCTCCCCAGCAAGACTGTTTCTAACATCAAACATGGTCCTAAGCACTCCTTTGATCGTGAGCTTTGGGTTAATTTTTTCTTGGATTTTGTTAATTGTTTCAAGCAAGCCAGTTAAGCCTTCTAACGCATAATATTCGCATTGCACAGGAATAATAACGCCGTCGGAAGCGGCCAAAGCATTGATGGTTAAAATATTCATTGATGGTGGTGTATCAATCAAAACATAATCGAAGCGTGAGCTTATTCCTGCCAATATTTGTTTGAGCTGGAACTCCCTCTCTCTAAACTCAAGCAACTGGATTTCTGCCGCCATTAAGTCTTTGTTGGCGGGCAAAACCCAAAAACCATTTGCTTCCGGGCGTACCAAAGCAGCATCCGCTGTGGCCGCACCAACAAAAAGATCGTAAACTGAAGCCTCTAAATTGCTTTTATCTATGCCACAAGCAGTGGTGGCGTTGCCTTGTGTATCCAAATCAACCAAAAGTGTTTTTTTGCCAGTCGCATGGAGAGCGGCAGCAAGGTTTACCGAGGTAGTTGTTTTTCCAACGCCGCCTTTTTGGTTTGCGATTGCAATGATTTCTGGCATCTTAAGCTGACTTACACACCGTTATTAAATGTCGTTCTGCCTGTAAGTGAGGCACATGTATTTTTTTTGTTTCTAAAGCCTTCCACCCCAATGGGATCTTGCTTAACTCAGAGTGAGGGATTTTCCCTTTCATTGCAAGCAGCCTTCCTTGCTTTTTTAACATATGGCCTGCAACTGAAATAAAATAAGGAATGCTTCCCAGCGCCCTGCAAACTATGGCATCAGCTTTTTTTGTAAGCTCAACATTCTCTGCTCTTTGGCAAATAACTTTGGTGTTTTTGAGCTTGAGAGCCTGAATTGTTGTATTTAAAAAATTGGCCTTTTTGTTTTTTGATTCCACTAAAATAAATTGGTTTTCAGGCCTAACTATTGCCAGTGGTATGCCGGGGCAGCCGCCGCCGCTTCCAACATCTACAACTTTGCCGCTTGGAACATCTTGCGCTACGCTCAAAGAGTCCAACAAGTGTTTGGTAACCGCTTCCAATGGGTCAATAATTGCGGTTAAGTTAAGTGTCCGATTTTGTTGCAACAACAAATTGATATACGTGATCAACAAATTCACGCTGTGCTCTTCTACAAGAAGTTCCATTTGTCGCAGGCCTTGCCTTAACAAATCTTCTTGTCTGGCCACTTGGTTTGGTGTTGGTCCTCTAGATGTTGCCCTGACCTTTTTCGGTAGCATTTACTAAACAGGCCATGTTTCCATAGGGGTGTTTGTTTTCATACATCAATTGGTGTGCATAACCAATTTCATCAAAAGAATATGTTCCAGACAAACATGGATCCACTTTTCCCGCCAAGACTAGTTGATTTAGTGCTTCCGCCTGAACGTCATTTGCAAGATGTGAGCCCTGTAAACGTTTTTGCATCATCCAGTGGTACCTAAGATCCATCGTGATATTATATCCTGAGGTCCCAGCACATATCACAACCATCCCGCCAATATCGCATACAAACCCAGAAGTGGGCAGGGTAGCTTCGCCAGGATGTTCAAAAACGATTTTAGGGTTTTTTCTTTCTCCAACCGCATCCCAAATTGCTTTTCCAAAACTTCTAACGCCACCCACCCAGGCCTTATAATCTGCTGAATTAGTATCCGGCATGGGTCCCCAATGAGTGAACTCCTTTCGATTTATTACACCCACTGCTCCTTTGTCCAAACAAAACTGTCGTTTGTCTTCATCAGATATTACTGCAACCGCTTTTCCACCTACTGCAGAAACGATTTGCAAAGCCATTGCTCCTAAGCCTCCAGCTGCGCCCCAAACCAATACGACGTCATCTTTTTCCACCGTATGTGGAGCCCAGCCCATTAATTGCCTATAGGCTGTTGAAGCACAAAGCATATAACAGCCAGCCTCTTCCCATGTTAAATGTTTGGGCTTCCGTTTAATTTGGTGCGATTGCGCTCGAGCAAATTGACAATAAGAACCGTAGTTAGTTTGATAGCCCCAAATGCGCACACTGGGCGCTAACATCGGGTCTCTTCCTGAAAGGACCCAGGGATCTTCGGGCTCCCACCAACCAGAATGAACTACTACTTCGTCACCAACTTTAACATCGCTTACATCTTCACCAACAACCCACACTATACCGGCGGCGTCCGACCCGCCCGCGTGAAACTCTTCTTCTTCGCCTTTTTTCTGTCGATCCGCTATTACGTCTACTGGAACCCCCAGCCCTGCCCATACATTGTTATAATTAATGCCTGTAGCCATAACATAAACCAGCACATCTTTGGGTCCAATTGATGGTGTATTTATTACTTCTCGCTGCCATGCTTTTGTTGGCTCTCCAAATCTGTCTTGCCTTACTGTAAAAGCATGCATCTTTTCTGGAACTGCTCCTAAGGGGGGCGTTTCCCCAAGATCATAAAGCGGTTTTATACCCATTTTTTTCTCCTTTAATCCTTGTGGCTCTTAAGGTTGGTAATGTTATCAAAAATTTTAATTTATGTTGCTTAATCGTTTGCGGTATTTTTCTTTTTCAAGCCTGGGGTCAGGGACGGGGACGGAGTCGAGCAGGTCTTTGGTGTATTGCTTTGCTGGGTTTTGAAAAACTGTATTTGTTCTGCCTTGTTCTATTAAAACGCCTTTTTGCATAACAAGCACACGGTCGCAAATCTTCCTTACCACAGCCAAGTCGTGGGCAATAAAAACCATTGTCAGTTTTTTATCTTGTTTTAGTTTGAGCAATAACTCAATGATTTCAGCCCTTATTGGAGCGTCCAGAGCACTAACTGCTTCATCACAAACCAGAAGTTTTGGTTTGCTAATCAAGGCCCTAGCAATGGCAACCCTCTGACACTGCCCCCCCGACAATTCGTGAGGATATCTGCCTAAAAAACTAGCTTCCAAACCGACGTCACCGAGGCCCTTAGTAATTATTTGTGTTGCAGCGCTTTTTGTTGTTTTTGGGAAAAACGAATGAAGTGGCTCTGCTAGTATTTCTGAGACTGTCATTCTTGGGTTTAAGGAAGAGAAGGGGTCCTGAAAAACAATCTGGGTATTTTTTCTGAATTTTTTTGTCTGTTTGTTGTTCATCCTCAAAATATTCTCACCAAAAACAGAAATGCTTCCGCCTGTGGGTTTTTGAAGTTTTAAAATACTTCTGGCTAAAGTTGACTTGCCGCTTCCAGACTCGCCAACTACACCCAAAATCTCTCCCTCCTTTATATCAAAACTTAAATTGTTCACTGCTTTTAAGTGTTCTGTTTTTGAAAAAAAGTTGTTTTTGGGCATAGGAAAAAAAACAGAGAGTTTTTTGATGCTCGCACTGGTTTGTGGTTTCGCGTGTGGTTTTGTTTTTTGCAGCGGCTTGTCAAGTTCTCTTGATTTAAAAAGAAGCTCTTGTGTGTGCTCTGCTTGGGGAGAATAAAAAATCTGCTCCGTGTCTCCATACTCTTGCTTAATGCCGTTTTTTAAAACCAGAACATTGTCACATGTTCGTGCCACAACCCCGAGATCGTGTGTGATAAGAATAACCGACATTAAAAACCTTTCTTTTACCTCTAATATCAAATCTAGGATTTGTTCTTGCACCGTAACGTCTAAGGCCGTGGTTGGCTCGTCAGCAATCAACAGATCGGGGTTTGTGAGCAAGGTTGTTGCGATCATTGCTCGCTGCCTCATGCCGCCGGAAAGCTCAAAAGAGTATCCATCTATTCTTTTGTCTGGGCTTGGGACCTTAACCGCGTGCAACATTTCAACACAACGTTCTCTTGCTTCCTTTTTGTTTAGTTTGCTGTGCTGCCTTAAGACGCCAGACATTTGCTCCCCTATGGTGATGTATGGGTTTAGTGAGCTCATTGGATCCTGGAATATCATTGCAACCTCGTTGCCCCTAATTTTGTTCAACTCCTTATCGGGAAGCCCGAGTATTTCTTTGTTTTTAAAGATTACGCTGCCTGTTGCCACGCCATTTGGTTCCAGCAGGCCCATTAGAGAAAGCACGGTTTGGCTTTTGCCCGAGCCAGATTCGCCAACTATTCCTAAAACTTCGTTTTTTTGAAGGCCAAAACTAAGGTTTTTAACAGCCTTAATTATTGTCCCCCTTGTGTTGAAAGACACATTTAGCCTGTCTACTGAAAGAATTTTATCCACTCTCTCTGGTCCTGTTCTTGGGGTCCAATGCATCCCTTAGCCCGTCGCCAATAAAATTAAAACAAAACAGTGTTGCGGCCAAAAACATTCCTGGGAACAAAAGCATCCATGGAGAGGTTTCCATTTGTCTGGCCCCTTGATTAACCAAGGCCCCCCAAGAGGTCATAGGCTCTTGAACGCCCAGACCCAAAAAACTTAAAAAAGACTCCACCAAAATGACCTGGGGCACAGTAAGGGCCACATACACAACAACCAGGCCAAGTAGGTTTGGCACTATATGTTTAAAGATGATTCTTGTTGTTGATGCGCCGCCAGCTCTGGCAGCGTCAACAAACTCTTTCCCTTTAAGGTTGAGGGTTTGTCCTCGAACAATTCTGGCGATGTCCAGCCAATTAACTGCGCCGATAGCTACAAAAATTAAAAAAATACTTCGTCCAAAAAAAACCATTAACAAAATCACAAAAAACAAAAAGGGCATTGCGTAAAGAACGTCAACCACCCGCATCATGATTGCGTCTGTTTTTCCACCAATAAACCCGGATATAGAACCGTAAGAAACACCAATTATCATACTAACCATGGTTGCCACCAAGCCCACCATCAACGAAATCCTTCCTCCGTGCATAACCCTAACAAACAGATCTCTGCCCAAGTCGTCGGTCCCAAAAATGTGGCCGCTTG
>ERZ813253.35-NODE-35-length-60446-cov-6.818631_pt1 | contig 60446 bp, 54 predicted proteins | sample MGYA00520893_ERZ813253 | MGnify/ENA primary metagenome ERZ813253 (study PRJEB31669, sample SAMD00080414) | marine metagenome | biome: oceanic hadal pelagic zone biome; feature: marine hadalpelagic zone; material: sea water | place: Pacific Ocean:Izu-Bonin Trench...
CGGCCTTGAGCTCCTCCTCGGTCTTGCCGACGCTGGCCGCTTCGGGCGCCGTGTAGACCACGCCGGGGATGGCGTCGTAGTTCACATGGCCCGATTGTCCGGCGATGATCTCGGCCGCCGCCATGCCTTCATCCTCGGCCTTATGGGCGAGCATGGGCCCGTCGATGACATCGCCGATGGCGTAGATAGTGTCGATGCTGGTGCGCAGATGCGTGTCGGTAACCACCCGGCCCATCTCGTCGAGGGCGATGCCGACATCCTCCAGGCCGAGGCCTTCGGTGTGGGGGCGGCGGCCGATGGAGAGCAGCACCACGTCGGCCGCCAGGGTCTCGCTGTCGCCGCCCGCCGCCGGCTCCAGGGTTAGAGCCACTCCCTTGGCCGAGGCCTTGGCCGCGGTCACCTTGGTGTTGAGCTTGAAGGCGAAGCCCTGCTTGCCGAGGATACGTTTGAAGTGCTTCGATATTTCGCCGTCCATGGTCGGCAGGATGCGATCGAGGAATTCGACCACGGTGACCTCGGCGCCGAGCCGCTGCCAGACGGAGCCGAGTTCGAGACCGATGACGCCGCCGCCGATGACCACCAGATGCTTGGGCACCTTGGTCAGCGCCAGGGCGCCGGTCGAGGTGACGATGCGCTTCTCGTCGATCTTGATGCCGGGCAGCGGGGCCGATACGGAGCCCGTGGCGATGATGATGTTTTTCGCCGTGAGCACCCGCGCGTCGTCCCCGGAGACGGTCACTTCGGTCTTGCCGGTGATCCGGCCAAAGCCCTTGACGTAGGCCACCTTGTTCTTCTTGAAGAGATGCTCGATGCCCTTGGTCAGATCGCCGACCACGCCGTCCTTGCGCTTCATCATGGCGGCCAGGTCGAGCTTGACGCCACTCACCTTGATGCCGTGATCGGCCAAGCCGTGGCGGGCCATCTCGTAGAGATCGGAATCATGGAGCAGCGCCTTCGACGGGATGCAGCCGACGTTCAGGCAGGTGCCGCCGAGAGCGCCGCGGCCCTCGACGCAGGCGACGTTGAGGCCGAGTTGGGCGGCGCGAATGGCGGCCACATAACCGCCGGGTCCGCCGCCGATGACGACCACATCGAAGCTGTCTTCGGCCATGGGTATTTCCTCTTATATTTTTTTTATCAGACTTCGAGAAGCATACGCTCGGGGTTCTCGATGCATTCCTTGATGCGCACCAGGAAGGTCACCGCCTCGCTGCCGTCGATGATGCGATGGTCGTAGCTGAGCGCCAGGTTCATCATCGGCCGCGCCTCGATGCCGTCGCCGACCACCATGGGCCGCTGCTTGATGGCATGCATGCCGAGGATGCCCGATTGCGGCGGGTTGAGGATCGGCGTCGACAGCAGTGAGCCGTAGACGCCGCCATTGGTGATGGTGAAGGTGCCGCCCATCAGGTCATCGATGGCGAGCTTGCCGTCGCGCGCCTTGAGAGCGAGTTCCTTGATATTCCGCTCGATGCCGGCGAGGCTGAGCATATCGGCGTCGCGCAGCACCGGCACCACCAGGCCCTGGGGCGAGCCGATGGCGACGCCGATGTGGTAATAGTTTTTATAGATGATGTCGGCGCCGTCGATCTCGGCATTGACCGCCGGTATCTCCTTCAGAGCGGTGATCACCGCCTTGACGAACAATGACATATAGCCGAGCCGGACGCCGTGCTTCTTCTCGAACTGTTCGCGGTATTCCTTGCGCAGAGCCATGCAATTGCTCATGTCGGCTTCGTTGAAGGTGGTCAGCATGGCGGCGGTGTTCTGGGCTTCCTTGAGGCGCTCGGCGATGCGTTGACGCAGGCGCGTCATGCGCACCCGCTCTTCGCGCTCGTTATCGGCGCGCGGCGGCGTGGGGCCGGGCGCGGGCTTCGCTGCGGCCGGCGCGGGCGTGGGCGTCGGGGCCGGGGCCGCCACGGGGGCCGGTGCCGTTTCCGGCGCGGCCTTGCCTTCGATCGCCTTGAGCACATCGCCCTTGGTGATGCGCCCGTCCTTGCCGGTCGCCGGGATCGACGCCGGGTCGAGCTTGTTCTCATCCACCAGCTTGCGCACCGCCGGCGACAGGCTGTGCAGGGCGGCGCCGGCCGGAACCTCGGGCTCGGGCTGGGGTTCGGCCTTCTTCTTGGCCGGCTTGGGCGCATCGCCGGCGGCGCCTTCCTCGATGAGCCCGAGGATGGCCCCGACCTCGACATTGTCGCCGGCTTCGAAGCGAATCTCGGCAAGACGGCCACCCGCCGGCGCCGGTACCTCCAGGGTCACCTTGTCGGTTTCGAGCTCGAGCAGCATCTCGTCCGTGGCGATGGCCTCGCCGGCCGATTTGAACCACTGGATGACCGTCGCTTCGGTCACTGATTCGCCCAGGGTGGGGACCTTGATCTCTACTGTCATGGTTTTACCGTCTGATGGTCATAATGTGAGGGCCCTGTCGACCAGGTCGGCCTGTTCGGCGTGATGGACCTTGTTCGAGCCGGCGGCCGGCGACGCGGCCTCGGCGCGCCCGACGTAACGCGGCCGTTTCGATACCCCGTCCATGCGTTTGATCAGGGCCTCGATGCGCGGCCCTACATAGCTCCAGGGGCCCATGTTCTGGGGCTCTTCCTGGCACCAGATCACATCGGCATTGGGGAAGCGCGAAAGCTGCTCGCGAAGGGGCGTCTTGGGAAACGGTGCGAGCTGCTCGAGGCGCAGGATGGTGATGTCCTTGATGCCGCGCGCGTCGCGCTCGGCCTCGACATCGTAGAAAACCTTGCCGCTGCATAAAACCACCCTGCGGATCTTTTTTTCGGACCCGGGTATGACGTTTTCGTAGAGCACCCGGTGGAAGGCGGTCTTCGGCCCCATGTCGGCGAGCTTCGAGACGCAGCGCTTGTGGCGGAGCAGGGATTTCGGCGTGAACACCACCAGGGGCTTGCGGAAGTTGCGTTTGATCTGACGCCTGAGTACATGGAAATAGGACGACGGGGTGGTGCAGTTGACGACCTGCAAATTGTCTTCCGCGCAGAGTTGAAGATAGCGCTCGATGCGCGCCGAGGAATGTTCCGGCCCCTGGCCCTCGAAGCCGTGGGGCAGCAGCATCACCAGGCCGCACATGCGCAGCCATTTCGATTCGCCCGAGGCGACGAATTGATCGATGATGACCTGGGCGCCGTTGGCGAAATCGCCGAACTGAGCCTCCCACAGCACCAGCTTGCTGGGATCGGCGAGGGAATAGCCGTACTCGTAGCCGAGCACCGCCTGCTCCGAGAGCATGCTGTCGATGACTTCGAAAAAGCCCTGTTTTTCGGAGATATGGTTGAGCGGTATGTAGCGCTCTTCATTGTTCTGGTCGATCAGCACCGAATGACGCTGGCTGAAGGTGCCGCGCCCGGAATCCTGGCCCACCAGGCGCACCCCGTGGCCTTCGCCGAGCAGGGTCCCGAAGGCCAGCGACTCGGCGGTGGCCCAGTCGATGCTCTCGCCCTTCTCGATCATCTCGCGGCGGTTGCCCAGCATGCGCACGACTTTGCGGTTGAATTCGAAACCCTCTGGCTCGGCGGTGATCGCCATGCCGACCTCCGTGAGGCGTTTGGTCGAGACGCTGGTGTTGCCGCGACGCGGCCCCTGGCTCTTGGCGACTTCCAGGCCCTCCCAGACGCCTTCCAGCATATCGGCTTTGTTGACGCGATAGCTCTTCGACGCGGCCAGGGAGTCCTCGAGGCTCTGATTGAACTTTTCGATCAACGCCTCGGCGCCCTTGGCCGTCAGCACGCCGTCGGCGATCAAGCGCTCGGTGTATAGCTGACGCGTGGTCGGGTGTTGGGCGATCTTCCGATACATCTTCGGCTGGGTAAAGGACGGCTCGTCGCCCTCGTTATGGCCGTGACGGCGATAGCAGAACATGTCGATGACCACGTCGCGGTTGAAGCGCAGACGGAAATCCACCGCCAGCTCGGCGACATGGACGACGGCTTCCGGATCGTCGCCGTTGACGTGGAAGATCGGCGCCTGGACCATCTTGGCCACGTCGGAGGGATAGGGCGAGGAGCGCGAATACTTCGGGCTCGTTGTGAAGCCGATCTGGTTGTTGACGATGATGTGGATGGTGCCGCCGATGCGATGGCCGCGAAGCTCCGACAGGCCGAGAGTTTCCGCCACCAGGCCCTGGCCGGCGAACGCCGCGTCGCCGTGCAGCAACACCGCCAAAACTTTCTTGCGGGCCTCGTCGCCCCGCATGGCCTGCTTGGCGCGGGTCTTGCCGGCGACCACGGGATTGACCGCCTCGAGGTGCGAGGGGTTGGCCGCCAGGCTCAAATGCATGTTCTTGCCATTGGCCAGGACGCGGTCCGAGGAGACCCCGAGATGGTATTTGACGTCGCCCGATCCGAGGACATCGTCGGGGCTGCTGGCTTCGCCCTGGAATTCCGAGAATACCGCCGCATGGGGCTTGCCCATTACCGTGGTCAGCACATTGAGGCGCCCGCGGTGGGGCATGCCGAGGACGATCTCGTCAACATCGAGGTCGCTGGCCCGGTTGATGATGGCTTCCAGCATGGGGATCGTACTTTCGGCGCCTTCCAAAGAAAACCGTTTGGTGCCGGGATATTTGATATGCAGAAAGCGCTCGAAGCCCTCCGAGGAATAGAGCTGACCAAGAATTTCGATGCGCTTTTCCGCCGACATCACGGTGCGGTTGCGCGAGCCTTCCATCTGCAACTGGACCCAGGATTTCTGATCCGGGTATGGAATATGCATGGACTCGACGACGATTGTCGAACAGTAGGTCTGCTTGATGATGTCTTGGACTTCGCGCAGGGTGGCCGTGTCGAGGCCGAGCACGCCGTCGAGGTAGAATTCGCGGTCATAGTCCTGGGCGGTGAAGCCGTAGGTCGCGGGATCGAGTTCGGGATGGTGCTTCTCGCCTTCGAGGGCGAGCGGATCGAGATCGGCGATGAGATGGCCGCGCACGCGATAGGCGCGGATCAACATGATCAGGCGAATGCTGTCGCGGGTCGACGCAAGGGCTGCGTCTTCGTCGAAATCCGCCTGGCCGCTGGGCGCTGGCGTTGGCGCCGGCGCCATGTGGGCGACGATCTCGCCGTTGAAATCTTCAGCGTTCTCGTCGGCGCTCTCGGCACCGTAACCGCGCGGCGCCCAGGGCGCGCCACGGCTCTCGTCGGCGACCACTTTCGGATCGTCGCCGAACTCGGCGAAAACCTGCTGCCAACTGATGTCGACCGAATTGGGATCGGCCAAGTAGCGGGCATAAAGGTCTTCAACGAAGATGCTGTTGGAGCCAAACAGGAAGGAGGTGTCTTCTATGCGTCGCGCCATGAGTTGTACGCTATGCCTTTCAAGCGTGTTGGGTGTGGTTGGTCATCGAATTCTTATGAACAGAATGCCACGCGGTCAGCCCTTCATCATCTTGAGCATGGTGCTGCCGAGGCTCGCCGGTGACTCGGAGACGGCGATGCCGGCGCTCTTCATGGCCTCGATTTTGTCGCCGGCGCCCCCTTTGCCGCCGGCGATGATCGCGCCGGCATGGCCCATGCGGCGGCCGGGCGGCGCGGTGCGGCCGGCAATGAAGCCGACCACCGGTTTTTTGCGTTTGTCCGCGGCGATGAAGGCGGCGGCCTCTTCCTCGGCGCTGCCGCCGATCTCGCCGATCATGATGATGCCTTCGGTCTCGTCGTCGGCCAGGAACAGCTCGAGGCAATCGACGAAATTAGTCCCGTTGATGGGATCGCCGCCGATCCCGATGCAGGTCGATTGGCCGAGGCCCGCGGCCGTGGTCTGGGCCACGCCTTCATAGGTCAGAGTGCCCGAACGCGAGACGATGCCGATCTTGCCGCGAACATGAATATGGCCGGGCATGATGCCGATCTTGCAGGCTTCCGGCGTGATCACGCCGGGGCAATTGGGGCCGATCAGGCGGGTCTTGGAACCGCGCAACGCCCGCTTGACGCGCACCATATCGAGCACCGGGATGCCTTCGGTGATGCACACCGCCAGGGCCAGGCCCGCATCGATGGCTTCGAGGATGGCGTCGGCGGCAAACGGCGGCGGCACATAGATCACCGTGGCCTCCGCGCCGGTTGCGTGGACCGCCTCGGCGACCGTATTGAAGACCGGCAGATCGAGATGGGCGCCGCCGCCCTTTCCCGGGGTGACACCGCCCACCATGTTGGTGCCGTAGGCGATGGCCTGCTCGGAATGAAAGCTGCCTTGCGAGCCGGTGAAGCCCTGGCAAATGACCTTGGTGTCCGCGTCGATGAGAACCGACATCAGCCGGCGCCTTGCTTGGCTTTGACCGCCTTGACGATTTTCTCGGCGGCGTCGGCGAGATTTTCGGCGGAGACGATGGCGAGCCCGGACTCGGCCATGATCTTCTTGCCGAGCTCCACATTGGTGCCTTCCAGGCGGACCACCAGAGGCACGTCGAGGTCGACCTCGCGGGCCGCCGCGACGACGCCCTCGGCGATCACGTCGCAGCGCATGATGCCGCCGAAGATATTGACCAGGATGCCCTGTACATTGTCGTCGGACAGGATGATTTTGAAGGCCGTTGTGACCCGTTCCTTGTCGGCGGCGCCGCCGACATCGAGGAAGTTGGCCGGCTCGCCGCCGTAGAGATTGATGATGTCCATGGTCGCCATGGCCAGCCCCGCGCCGTTGACCATGCAGCCGATGGCGCCGTCGAGCTTGATGTAATTAAGCTCGTGGCGGGAGGCTTCGAGCTCGCTCGGGTCCTCCTCGTTTTCGTCGCGCATCTCGGCGATGTCCTTGTGGCGGAACAGCGCGTTGTCGTCGAAGTTCATCTTGGCATCCAGCGCAATCACCGCGCCGTCAACCGTCACCACCAGGGGATTGATCTCGATCATGCTGGCGTCGGTGTCGTGGAACGCGCGATAGAGCCCGAGCAGGAACTTGACCGCCGAGGACACCTGCTTGCCTTCGAGCCCAAGGCCGAACGCCACCTGACGGGCGTGGAAGGCTTGCAGGCCGATCGCCGGATCGATGACGATTTTGATGATTTTCTCAGGGGATCGCGCGGCGACTTCTTCGATCTCCATGCCGCCCTCGGTCGAGGCCATGATCGTGATGCAACCGGTGCCCCGGTCAACCAGCATGCCGAGGTACAGCTCGCGCGCGATGTCGCAGCCTTCTTCTATATAGATACGCTTGACCCGTTTGCCCGCGGGGCCGGTCTGCGGGGTGATCAGGGTCATGCCGAGGATCTGATCGGCGGCTTCCTTAACGCCGACGATGGACTTGACCACCTTGACACCGCCGCCCTTGCCGCGGCCGCCGGCGTGAATTTGCGCCTTGACCACCCAGACGGAGCCGCCCAGGTCCCGGGCGGTGGAATCGGCCTCCTCGACGGTGTAGGCAACGCCGCCACGAGGGACCGCGACGCCGTATTTGGCGAGCAGCCCTTTGGCTTGATACTCGTGAATGTTCATCGAGCTATAATCATCGAGCGTGAGCCGATGTGTTCCTAAGAGGCGAGTCCGTATGCGGATGCAGGAATCATTAATAAGTTAATAGTTCAGTCGATCCCACCAAGCAACCGGTTAGACGTCAGAAATTACACGATTATTTGAACCATGAATCCATTAATCTATGGTTAACACAACTTATACCGGTATGGCCTCGGTCAGCTCGCGGACGGCGGCAACGGATTTGGCGAACATCTCGGCTTCGTTGGTATCGAGTTTGACCTCGACGATGCGCTCGACGCCGCCCGCGCCGATCACCGCCGGCACCCCGACATAGAGGTCTTCGACGCCGTATTCGCCGTCGAGATGGGCGGCGCAGGGCAGCACGCGCTTCTTGTCCTTGAGATAGGATTCGGCCATGGCGATAGCGGCGCTGGCCGGGGCGTAGTAGGCCGAGCCGGTCTTCAGCAGGCCGACGATTTCGGCGCCGCCGTCGCGGGTGCGCTGGACGATTTCATCGAGCCTCTCCGCCGTCGTCCAGCCCATCTCCACGAGGTCGGGCAGGGGAATGCCGGCGACCGTGGAATACCGTAAGGACGGCACCATGGTGTCGCCGTGCCCGCCGAGCACGAAGGCGGTGACGTCTTCCACCGAGACCTTGAATTCTTCGGCGAGGAAGTGCTGGAAACGCGCCGAATCCAGCACGCCGGCCATGCCGACAACCATATTGGTGGGCAGGCCGGTGAGCTTCTGTAAGGCCCAGACCATGGCGTCGAGCGGATTGGTGATGCAGATCACGAAGGCGTCGGGGCAATGGCCCTTGATGCCTTCGCCCACCGAGCCCATGACCTTGGTGTTGATGGCCAGCAGATCATCGCGGCTCATGCCCGGCTTGCGCGCCACTCCGGCGGTGACGATGACCACGTCCGAGCCGGCCAGATCGGCATAGTCGCTGGTCCCGCTCAGGGTCGCATTGAAGCCCTCAATGGAGCCGCTTTGCGCGAGATCGAGCGCCTTGCCTTGCGGCAGCCCGTCGACGATGTCGAAGATGACGATATCGCCAAGCTCCTTGAGCGCCGCGAGATGCGCCAATGTGCCGCCGATATTGCCGCCGCCGATAAGCGCAATCTTATTGCGTGCCATGGTCGATTTCCCTCAATTGTTACGAGGGCTAACTACTCCCATTCAGGGCTTGTCGCAAGGGCGCGTACGGGCCCTGTTGACAAACATGTGAAGGGAAATGAAAGGCCCCTCGATTTCTCTTTGCCGCCATATTGGGTACTGTAGGGGGCAACTCATGCCGAGGATCAGTTTTGAACCAACCGAGACACAGGGCTATGCCCCGATTGGCCGGCGTCATTCTTGCTTTCGTGGTGCTGTTCATGCCCGCGCCGTCGCAGGGAGCGCCGGACTCCGAGCTTTGGGCCTATTGGGAGGCCAATGATGCGGCCTCGACGGTGACCGTTAACCACGGTCCGTGGGATCAATTTCTCATCAAATATGTCTTTCAGCGCGACGACGGAATCAACCGGCTGGCCTATGGCAATGTCCTGTTCTACGACCGTGATGCGCTGGATAAATATATTGTCTCCCTGGCGGCTGTCACCGTCACGAAGTTGAACCGGGATGAGCAGATGGCCTATTGGTTCAATCTCTACAACGCGTTGACGGTGCAGGTCATCCTTGACGCTTATCCGGTGTCAACGATCCGCGACATCGACATATCCCCCGGCCTGTTTTCCGACGGGCCCTGGGGGGCGGCGCTGATCGAGGTTGAAGGCCGGGCGCTCTCTCTCGATGACATCGAGCACCGTATCCTGCGCCCCATCTGGAAAGACCCGCGCATCCATTATGCGGTCAGTTGCGCCGCCCTGGGCTGCCCCAATATCGGCACCGCCGCCTTCCAGGCCGACAAGCTCGAGGAATATCTCGATTTTTCGGCCCGGGCCTACATCAATAATCCACGCGCTGTGCGGGTGGAATCGGGCGCGTTGATCCTGTCGTCGCTGTACAAATGGTACGCGGATGATTTCGGCGGGGGGGATGAGGCCCTGCTGCGCCACCTCACCGCCTATGCGGACCCGGCCCTGGCCGCGACCTTGAGCGCCACCACGACGATTAGCGGTTATGAATATGACTGGGGGCTGAACGACGTGGCGCCTTCCATTAAGGACCGCCTGACCAAACGGGGCAGCTAGTGAGTGGCGCCTAGCCTGTGGCGTGACTGCCCCACCCTGGTCGTGGCGACCGCCGCCCTGGTTGTCGCCATGCTGGCGACCGGCTTCATCGCCCTCCAGCCTTTTGATCAGCCATTCATCGGCATAGAGCCGGTGAGTTGGATCGTTGCCGCGGGCATGATCGCGGGCGGCGGCTTTATGCTGCTTCCCGGCACCATGCCCTATCTCGTGGCCCGGCCCGACAGCCTCTATTGGGTTCTCGGCATCGGGCTTGCCCTGCGCCTGATGATGATGATCCCGGAGCCGATCCTGGAGATTGATTACACCCGCTACCTGTGGGACGGCGCTGTGATAAACGCCGGGTTTTCACCCTACGGGTGGTCGCCCGGCGAGATCATCTCGGGGGCCGGGCCCGAGGCGCTATCGCGGCTCGCAAAAGCTTCGTCCGGGGTTATTGATGAGATCAATTACCCCCAATTGACGACCATCTATCCCCCGGCCGCCGAATTCATCTTCGCCGTGACCAATTGGATCAGGCCCTGGGATTTGATGGTCTGGCGGCTGGTCATTCTGGCCTTCGAGATGGCGACGCTTGCGTTGCTCCACGCGGTTCTGGTCCAGCTCGGCCGGCCGCCTCATTGGCTCATCCTCTACTGGTGGAACCCGGTGGTTATCATGGCGTTCAGCAATGCCGCCCACATGGACGCCATCCTGCTGCCGGCGCTGCTCGGCGCGACCCTGTTCGCCATCAGGGCGCGCGGCTCCCTGGCCGCCGTCTGCCTGGCCCTGGCCGCGGCGGTCAAGCTGTGGCCCTTGCTGCTGCTGCCGACGCTGACCCGGTCACCGCGCGCCGCCGCTCTCTTCGCCCTGGTCGCAACGGTCCTGCTCTGGCCCTTCATCAGCCAGGCATTTCAAACGGACGCCGGCCAAACGGACACCGGTCTACGCGCCTATGGGGGCTCCTGGGAACGCAATGCGGCCCTGTTTCATGCGCTGTTGGGCGGCCTGCGGTCGGTCCTCGACGGCTTTGGCCTGTTCGCCCTCGATGCGGGCCGGATTTTGCGGGCCGCCGTGGGCGTTGCGGTGGTCATGATCGCCCTCGGCATCAACCGGCGGGCCGCCGCCGATGGGGAGACGATGGTGCGGCGCATGGTGGTTGTGATTGCCGCGATCCTGCTGCTCGGCCCGACCCTGTATCCCTGGTATTACACCTGGATGGTTCCCTTTCTTGCAATCGTCCCAATCCCAGGGCTACTGGCGTTCAGCGTTGTATTACCGTTGTATTACTTGCAGTTTCATCCCTGGTTCCAGGATCATTCCCAGGTATTTACGGATTACGTCGTCTGGCTCGAACAGGGCCCCATTTTCATCCTGCTGTTGATGGCCTGGCGGGCGCGCCGGAGAGCCGATCCATGAGGGCCGATCCATGAGGGCCCATCCATGAGGGGTGGGCAGCGCATAGGGGTGATCATCCCGGCGCTCGATGAAGAGGCCTCAATCGGTGCCGTTCTCGATGCCATACCGGCCTGGGTCGACGAGCGCATCGTCATCGATAACGGCTGTTCGGACAACACGGCCGCTGTTGCAAAAACCCATGGAGCCCGGGTGATCGAGGAGCCCCGGCCCGGCTATGGAGCGGCCTGTCTCCGTGGCATCGCCGCGGCGCGGGACGCCGATATCCTGGTCTTCCTGGATGCGGATTTCAGCGATGATCCCGCCGCCATGGACCGTCTGGTCGACCCCATCGTCGCCGGCCGGGCGGATATCGCCATCAGCGACCGCACCTCGACGGCAGAGGGCCGGGCCGCCATGAGCGCCGCCCAACTCTTCGGCAACCGGCTGGCCTGCCTGCTGATCCGCCTGTTCTGGGGCCATCGTTACCATGATCTCGGACCCTTCCGCGCCGTGCGTCGCGCGGCCCTCGAGGGGCTCGCCATGGCGGACCGGGATTTCGGCTGGACCGTGGAAATGCAGATCAGGGCGCTCAAACATAAGCTGGCTATCGCCGAGGTTCCGGTCGCCTACTGGGAGCGTTTGGCCGGCCGCTCGAAGATTTCCGGAACCCTCTCCGGCGTCTTCGGCGCGGGCCGTAAAATCCTCACGGTGATTTTCCGCGAGGCCCTAAGTTAAGTGGGGCGCCGCCATGTAGTCGTCGGATTGCATCTCGTGCAGGCGGGAGACCGTGCGGGCGAAGGCGAAGCTGCCGTCGCCCTCAGGGTAGAGCCGATCAGGCTCCGCGTCGGCGGCGCAGATCAGCTTGACCTTATGCTCATAGAGGGCGTCGATCAGGGTGACGAAGCGCACCGCCTCGTTGCGCTTATCGGGGGTCAGCCTGGGCACCCCTGAAAGCACGACCGTGTGATACAGCTCGGCGATGGCGATGTAGTCGGCGGCGCCCAGGGGGGTCTCGCAGAGATCGGCGAAGGCGAAGCGGGCGACGCCGCCCGCCGCCGCCGGCACCGCCACGCTACGGCCGCGCAGGACGATTTCGCCGGGCTCGCCGGGCGCGCCGTCCGTGAGCTTGAGAAAGGCCGCGTCCAGGGCCGCCGACGATGCTTCGCCGAGCGGCGTGAAATAGACCGCCATGCTTTCCATGCGGCCGCGCCGATAGTCGATGCCGGCGTCGAGTTCCATGACGTCGAGGCGCTCGGCGAGGAGATCGAGGAAGGGCAGGAAGCGCTCGCGGTTGAGGCCGCCGGCATAGAGATCGCGGGGTGCCACGTTCGAGGTCGCCACCATCACCACGCCGCGCTCGAACAGGGCGCTGAACAGACGATCGAGGATCAGGGCGTCGACCGGATCATTGACCTGGAATTCGTCGAAACAGAGCAGCCAGGTCTCATCGGCGAAATCATGGGCGACGGTTGGTATGGGGTCGCCGCCGCCCTCGTTGCGCGCGGCGTTGATGCGGTCGTGGATCTCGATCATGAAGGCGTGGAAATGGAGGCGCCGCTTGCGCGTCGTCGGGGCGATGTCGAAGAACAGGTCCATGATCATCGACTTGCCGCGCCCCACCCCGCCGACCAGATAAAGCCCCTGGGGGGCGGTGGTTGGCGGGGGCGCGGTACGGCCGAAGCCAAGGCGTGAAAACAACCCACCCTCGCCAGGTTCGAGCGGCTTGTAGGTCTTGAGCCTGCGGTGCAGCAGGTTGAGCTTCTCGGCGGCGAGTTCCTGGGCCGGGTCGCGCTCGATGGTCCCCGCGCGCACCAGCGCCCGATAGGCGGTTAGCGGAGTTTCGCTCAAGACCTACTTCAAGGTCGGCATGACGAACTCGGCGCCCTCGCGCAAGCCGCTCGGCCAGCGCGAGGTGACGTTTTTCACTTTGGTGTAGAACCGCATGCCCTCGGCGCCATTGAGGTTATGGTCGCCGAACAGGGAGCGCTTCCAGCCGCCGAAGCTGTGAAAGGCCGCCGGCACCGGGATCGGCACATTGATGCCGACCATGCCGATTTTGGCGCGCTGGGCGAAATCCCGGGCGACGTCGCCGTCGCGGGTGAAGATCGCCGTGCCATTACCGTACTCATGGTCGCTGACCAGGCCGAGGGCGGTCTCATAATTGTCTGCGCGCACCACCGACAGCACCGGGCCGAAAATTTCTTCCTTGTAGATACTCATCTCCGGAGTCACCCGGTCGAACAGGCAGCCGCCGATGAAATAGCCGTCCTCATAGCCCTGCAGGGATAATTCGCGGCCATCGACCACCAGCTCGGCGCCTTCGGCCACGCCGGCATCCACATACCCGCTGACCTTGTCGAGATGCTGCTTGGAAATCAACGGACCCATCTCGGCATCGGGATCGTTGTAGGGGCCGACCTTGAGGGCGGCGACGCGCGGGGCGAGGCGCTCGACGAGGGCGTCGCCGACGTCGTCGCCGACCGTCACCGCCACCGAGATCGCCATGCAGCGCTCGCCGGCGGCGCCGTAGCCGGCGCCCATGAGCGCGTCGGCCGCCTGATCGAGATCGGCGTCGGGCATGATGATCATATGGTTCTTGGCGCCGCACAGGGCCTGGACGCGCTTATTGTGCGCCGTGCCCGTGTGATAGACATATTCGCCGACCGCGGTCGAGCCGACGAAGCTCACGGCGCCGATGTCCGGGTCCGAAAGGATGGCGTCGACCGCTTCCTTGTCGCCGTTTACCAGGTTGATCACGCCCTTGGGCGCGCCCGCTTCCTCCATCAGCTCGGCCAGGCGAAGCGGGGCCGACGGGTTCTTCTCGGAGGGCTTGAGGATGAATGTGTTGCCGCAGGCCAGGGCCATGGGGAACATCCACATGGGCACCATGACCGGGAAGTTGAACGGTGTAATGCCGGCGCAGATACCGATCGGTTGACGTATCGAGTAGCCGTCGATGCCGGAGCCGACATCGGCCGTGAATTCGCCCTTCAGCATCTGCGGGATGCCGCAGACGAATTCGACCACCTCGATGCCGCGCAGGACCGAGCCCCGGGCATCGCTCAGGGTCTTGCCATGTTCCTTGGAGGTCAATTCGGCGAGTTCGTCCATATGTTTCTCAAGCAGATCCTTGAAGCGGAACATGATCCGCGCCCGGGAGATCGGCGTGGTGGCGGACCAGCCGGGCAGGGCGGCCTTGGCGGCCTCGACCGCTTTGCGCACCTCGGCGGTCGACGCCAGCGGCACTTGGGCGGAGACCTCGCCGGTGGCCGGGTTGAAGACATCGCCGAAACGTCCGCTCTCGCCGGCGACATGTTCTCCGTTGATATAGTGGTGCAAGGTCTTGGTCATGGTTGCCCTCCAGGCGACGCGGTAGAGAAAAAGGTGATCTGTTCGGGCTAATGAACAAACCCGAGGCCCTCAAGGCAAGTTAATTCTTATAGGTCGGGCGTCGGCGTCTTATTCAAACGCGGCGAAGGTGTCATCGAACATGGCCGACGGCGCTTCGGCGTCGCGCTGCAAATCGACATTGCGGTCCTGGAAAAAAGCGCCGCGCAGGGCGGAGTAATAGTCGATGGAATTGGCCCTGAGATCGTCGAGCGGCTCGAGGAACTCTTCGCGCTTGACCAGGCCTTCCGCACCGGCGAGCGACAGGTTCACCGGCACCGTATTGAACATGTAATTGAACGGAACGAACGCGCTGTCGACGATTTGGCCGAAGCCGTCACGCAGGGTCGTCGGCCCGAGGATCGGCAGGATCAGATAGGGGCCGGGGCCGACCCCGTAGACATAGAGGGTCTGGCCGAAATCCGCCGGCTGGGCCTCATGGCCGAATATTTCGGCGACATCGATCAGCCCGGCGATGCCGATCGACGAATTGATCAGGAAGCGGGCGCCGGTGGTTCCGGCATCGGCGAATTCGCCTTGCAGGAGATCGTTGGCGAAGCGCGCCGGCGCGCCGAGATTGTCGAAGCCCCGGGCGATGGCCTGCTTGGCGACATCCGGCGTGACGAAGCCATAGACCCGGGCGATGGGCTTAAAGATCAAGCTGTCGAGCTGATCGTTGAACCAGAAAATGAAGCGGTTGAAAGATTCCAGGGGGTCGTAGATTTCGTCCATCGCATCGGCATCGTCGAAATAGACGTCCAGGGGATCGCCGCTCAGAGATGCGGGCGCGGGCGGCGGCGGCGTATAGTTGAATGCTGTCTGCACCGTATAGGTCGTCGCTAAACTGTAATTCGTTGTCTGGTCATATACCGTCGTCGGATAAGTGATGACCACGGGCCGATAGCCGGTGGCGAAGCCGGGAAAGGCGCGGGCGACATCGCTGGCGATGCGGTCGCGGAACATCGGTGCCATGGCCCCGGCCAGGGCGATGATTTCGGCCTGATCGGCGGGTGAGCGCGCGATCGCGCCGACTACGGCGGCGCTGATGGCGTCGCCGGCGCGGTCGCCGGCGCGGCGCACCAGAATGTCGGCCATGGTCGGATCGGTCATGCCGTTGGCCAGGGCGATCTCGTTCTGGAACAGAAATTGAATTTCGCTTGCCACCCGTTGCAACTCAGCGGCGATGCTCGGCGGTACGGCCGCCCGGGCGCCTCCCAAGGGCACGATCGAGGCGCAGACGAACAGCAGCAGCCCGACGATTGCCGATTTGTCGCGCATTCCCATCGACTGGCTTTCCCCCCTCTTTAACGACGCCCGGTTATAACAGGGATCAGTCCGCCGCGGCGGCCCGAATTTTCACCAGCCCGTCGGCGGCGGCGATCTCATCGCTGCTCATGGTCGCCAACAAATCCTCGCGCGCAGTTACGGCGCGCCCGAGTCCCTGGTTGGCGGCCAGGGTCGTCCACATGAGCGCCTGGACCAAATCCTTCCCGATGCCCTCGCCCGCCGCGTAGCGCTGAGCCAACCCGGCCTGGGCCTTGCCGTAGCCGGCCTCGGCGGCGAGGCGATACCATTTAACCGCCTCCCTGTAGTCCTGGGCGACGCCGTCGCCATCACGGTACATCTTGGCGGCGTTGTATTGGGCGGCGAGATTGCCCGCCTCGGCCGCCTCGACAATCCAGCGCATGGATAGGGTTTTGTCGGCCTCGACTCCCAATCCGAAGGCGTACATCTTGCCCAGGGTGTATTTCGAGCGGGCGAGCCCCAGGCTCGACGCCTGTTTGAGCCAATCGATGGCGGCGCCGTAGTCCTGGGCGACGCCGTCGCCGGCGATCAGGCTGTTGGCCAGATTATGCTGGGCGGACGCGAACCCCCCTTCCGCCGCCTTGCGCCACCAATGCACCGCGGCGATGCGGTTTAGAGGAACGCCCTTGCCCTGATCGAAAAGCACGCCGAGATTGAATTGAGCGCGCGTATCGCCGGCCGTTGCGAGCGGCTTCCATTCATTGATCGCGGTGGTGAAGTCGCCGCGCTGATAGGCGTCCCAGCCCTCCTCGAAACCGGCCCTGAGCGGTGTCACCGCAAAACTGATCGCCATGATCGCCAGCAGGCCGAGCAGGGGCGCCAAGCCGGCCTTGGATTGGATCGTCGTTGTCGCCCTACGGCGGAATATGCCAAATAGCTTCATCTTGTCTCCCCGGTCAGTTAATCGACGCGGTGGCTGAAATCTTGGTGGTGCGGGCGCGCAGAACGGTCAACAGACCCTCCATGCCGTCGCGTCGAATCACCGAGGCGAAATCCGAGCGCTGGGTGAACGCCATGCTGATGCCTTCGATCGCAACATCGATGATGCGATATCGCCCGTCGATCACCCGCACCCGCCAGTCGGCGGCGATATCCAGGCCGTTCGGCCGATCGAGCTTGGTGCTGACGACGATGTCCTTCTCGCTCGCCTGGCGCGCTCCAGTAACGATCAGGGTCTCGCCCGAATAGCCGCCCAAGCGCGACGAATAGGTCTGCAACAGATATTCGCCATAGAGGGCGATGTAGTCATTTTGCTGTTCGGGCGTCGCGCGGCGCCAATATCGGCCGAGCACGAATCGGCCGATGAAGTGAAGATCGAAACCCCGCGACAACAGCTTGCGGAATTGAGCTTCGCGCTGACTGAGGGTGAGATCGGTCGCGCGCAGGGTGGAGATGGCCTGATTGCCGAGCTGGTTGATGAAGTTAGCGGCGTCGTTGACCGTGGCGCGGGCGATCCCGGTTACGCCGACCACGGCGGCGACAATCACCATTATGAGCAGTCTACGGACAGGCATGGTCACACCCTAACGCCACAATTCACAGCGTCAACAAATCGCGTCAACGAGGCGCGCATCGGTCGGCCCGCCATGACGCCGGATTCAGGCCGCGGCGAGGAGTTCGGCGCCGCCGGCCTCGTTGCTGAAGGCGCCGAAAATATAAATCCGGTCGGACTGACTGCCCGATCGCAGCGGCATGAAGATGCTGCGGTAAAGCACGTCGGCGCCGGACAGCGTGTTGATCCTTCCGTCGCGATAGACGACATCGCCTTTTTCGACCGCCTCCATGCAGGCCTCGCGGAACGTATCCCTCAAGCACAGGGGCAAGGTTTGTTGCAGGCCGTTTCCCAGATTGCGCGGCCCCAGCATTTGCGGCAGTTCGCTGCCGTAGAAAATCACCACCGAATTCGATGAACGGGGTTCGAACAAAATGATGAACTGGTTTTCCGCTAAGGCTTCCTGCTCTCCCTCCAAGCCCGGCCCTCCGGTCAGGCTGGCAAGAACGGGCATTTCGTCTTCGTTTCGGGCGGCGGTCCAGGTTTTCAATGCGCGCAGGGTTGCTCGGCGTTCACGATGGGGCTGGGGTCGCGGAGTTGCCTTGGCTGATACATCGTCGCATTGTTCGTGGACCATAAACATTGCCTTACCCAGTTGAGCTCGAGGAAGATCCCGTGCTGTAGTTCAACTACGAGGATCACATGCAAAGATTAAAGAATCATGGACAAATGGCCGCGCCGGGAGCGATTGCCCGCCAAGGCAATTGTGCGGGTCCCATGCTTGCGACATAATACATTCGTTGCGCGCCGCGGCGACGGTGCGCCCGTATCCGATACTTGGCTTATAACCTGATGGAGACCGACTTCCATGAAGTACCTGCACACCATGGTCCGCGTGACCTCTCTCGAAGTTTCGATGGATTTCTTTTGCAACAAGCTCGGACTCCATGAGGTCAGGCGCTATGACAACCCCGAGGGCCGCTTCACCCTGGTTATGCTGGCGGCGCCCGGCGACGAGGACGCCCAGGTGGAGCTGACCTACAATTACGATCCGGAAGACTACAAGGGCGGCCGCAATTTCGGCCATCTCGCCTATGGCGTCGATGATATCTACGAGACCTGCCAGAGGCTCATGGACGCCGGCGTCACCATCAACCGCCCGCCGCGTGACGGCCGCATGGCCTTCATCCGCTCGCCCGACGATATCTCCGTGGAGCTGTTGCAGAACGGCGACGCGCTGCCCATCCAGGAGCCCTGGGCGTCGATGGCCAATACGGGCGAGTGGTGAGGAGGCGGCTTCATAGGGCGATAGGGGCGGTTTGCGCCCTGGCCTTTGCGCTGGCTGTCTCGGCCGCCGTCCAGGCCCAATCTCTTATCCAGGCCCAGTCACTTATCCAGGCCGAGACCCTCGCGGGAAAGCTCCTGGTCGCGGCGCCCAGCATGGGCGAAGGATATTTCGCCCATTCGGTGATCTATATGCTGCAGCATGACAAGACCGGCGCCATGGGGGTGGTGGTGAACATTCCCATGGGGACGTTGCCTTTCGCCAGCATCTTCAAAGGTCTCGGCATCGAGCCCGGGATCGACGACGATTTGGCCGACAGTTCGGTCAGGGTCTATAGCGGTGGGCCGGTCAATGCAGGACAGGGTTTCATTCTTTATGCCGACGACTCTTCAAGGGCGACGGGGGGACTGGAGCTTTCCATGAGCATGGAATTGATGCGCGCCATCGCCGCCGGCGAAGGGCCCAAGCGCAGCCTTTTGCTGTTCGGCTATGCGGGCTGGGGGCCGGGCCAGCTCGAGCAGGAACTCAAGCGCGATGACTGGATCACGGTGACGGCCGACCAGGATCTCGTCTTCAGCAGCGATGACGAGACCAAATGGCGCCGTTCCCTGGACCGTCTGGAGATCGACCTCTAGTGGATAGAATCCAGCATATGGACGCCATATGCTGGATTCTATCCACTAGTGAGCGACGGCGCCCCGGCCGCGAACCTCGGCTTTTTCTCGCAAGCGGCGGCGCGGTGCTACCCCGCGCGGCGGCGATGATCGGCGGTCTCGGCCTGGTTGAGCGCCTGCCGCTCAACGGCGCCGGCAAGGTTGACCGGACCGCCGTGCGGGACATGGCCGAGGCGCTTTTTGGAACCCTGCTGGGAGCTCAATCATGATCGATCTCGACCATCTCGGGCTGGCGACCCATGATCTCGATCGCGCGAGGGATGTTTATGCGCGTCTCGGCTTCACCCTGACGGCCAAGAGCACCCATCAGGGTCCGGTGCCGCCCGATGGCGAGACCGGCCCCTGGGGATCGGGCAACTACTGCATCATGCTCAAGCGCGGCTATTACGAGCTCATCGGCGTGACCGATCCGAGCCTGCCCCATCCCATGGTGGCGGCGCGCCTGGAGAAATACGCCGGGCTTCATATCATCGCCCTGGGCTGCCGGGACGGCGACGCCGAGGCGGCCGCCCTGCGGAAGCGCATGGCGGGTGTCGCCGAGCCCTATGATCTGGTGCGCGACGTGCCCTATGGACCCAAAGACGGTAATACGCGCGAGGGGCGCTTTCGGATTTATCAGATCGACGAGGCGGCCCTGCCCGAAGGCGACTGTTTCCTCATCGAACACCGCACCCGCGACGTGCTGTGGCAGCCGGACCTGATGGAACATGCCAACGGCGCCACCGGGCTCGCCGGCGTGACCATCTGTGTCGGCGATCTCGATCAATCGCGGGCGCGCATTGCGGCCCTGTGCGGCGAGGACGGCGACGATCAAGACGCCGGGAAAGATGGGGGGGTGCGGTTCGATCTCGCCGCCGGGTCGATCGGCCTGCTCGACGAGGCGGCCCTAACGGCGCGCTATCCGGGGGTCGCGCCGCCCTGCCTGCCCTGGGTCGCGGCGGTCACCTTCTCGGTCGATGACAGACAGGCCCTGACCAGCCTGCTGGCGGACAACGGCGTTTCCTTCCAACCTGGCCGCGACGGCGCCCCCTGGATCGCTCCGGATCAGGCGGAAGGCGCGGTCATAGAGTTCGATTAATTACGGGTTGAGGATCACCTTGCCGAAGCCTTCGCGGGATTCCAGGCGGGTCTCGGCCTGGCGGATATCGGATAGGGGATGGATCTGATCGATGACCGCCTCGATGCGTCCCGCCGCCACCTCGCCGGCGCCGATATTATGTCCGGCCAGTCGCGGTAAGTGAGGTTCTCGACCCCGCCCTGGCGCTCGATGACAGCGGCTTTCATAGGGCGGAACCATAGCCTACTCTGTCGCCTCGGCGAATCAGTCAAACAAGGGAGAGAGCCTTCATGGTCAAGCTTTTCAAAAAGGCCGATCAGACCTTCACGCCGAACAACGGCGGCGCCGTGCTCGGCCTCGTCAACACGGCGTTCAGCGACAATCTCGGCGCCGGCATCGGCACTTTCGAGGACTGCGCCAACGAATGGACGGTGAGTTATGACGAGGTCTTGTTCATCCTCGACGGGGTGCTGACCATCCGCGTCGGCGATGAGGCCTACAGCGCCGGCCCCGGCGACGTGCTGTGGATTCCCAAGGACACCGCCCTGGTCTATGAGGCGGGCGCCAAGACGACCTTCTTCTACGCGGTCTGCCCGGCCGGGAAGTCACCCTCGACGAGTAAACAAATCGCCTATCCGACAGCCGCCCCGAACAGCTAGACTGGCCCCAAATTTCACAGGCAGGAGGGCTTGATCATGGGACAGGACATCACGTTCGCACGGCCCGACGGCGGTCAGGGCATGGGCTATTTGGCCGAGAGCGGGGCGGACGCGCCGGGTATCGTTCTGATCCAGGAGTGGTGGGGCCTGATCGGCCAGATCAAGGGCCTGTGCGATCGCCTCTGCGGCGAGGGCTATAGCGTGTTGGCCCCCGATCTCTATAGCGGCACGGCCATCGACTATCACGACCTGGAAGGCGCCGAGCGCGAGATGAATTCCCTCGATTTCATTGGCGCCACCGATCAGTTGGTGCGCGGCGCGGCGCAGCATTTGGGCAAGGGCGGGGCCAAGGTCGGGCTGACCGGCTTTTGCCTGGGCGGCGCGGTCACCATCCTGGGCGCCGTGCGGGTGGCGGAAATCACCGCCGCGGTCTGTTTCTACGGCATCCCGCCCCGCGAGGCCGCCGACCCCAGGGACATCCGCATTCCCTTTCAGGGCCATTTCGCCAATACGGACGACTGGTGCGATCCAGCCGCCGTCGACGCTCTCGACGGGGCGCTGGCCGAGTCCGGTTGCGATTACGAAATCTTCCGCTACGATGGTCAGCACGCCTTCATGAATCACGAACGCCCCGATGTTCACGACGCCGCCATCGCCGATAAGGCCTGGGCGCGCAGCCTGGAATTCTGGGCTCGCCATCTCGGCGCATAACGGCGTTGTCGGCCGATAATCTTGCCGCCACGGCGTTGCGTCATCGCAATGCGGTGCTGTTGATTCTGTTGTCGTCGGTGGCACTGAGTTTCAACGGGCTGATCTTTCGGCAATTAACCGAGGCGACCGCCTGGCAGGTCTCTTTCTATCGCTCGGGGGCGCTGGCGGCGGCGGTGTTTTGCCTGTTCCTGGCGCGCCATGGGGGGCGCTGGCGCGTCGAGCTGCGCCGCTCCCGACGAAACGCCCTGATCGCCGGACCTCTGTTAGGCGTTGCCGGCGTATGCTTTCTTCAGTCGCTCAGCCTGACGACGGTCGCCAACACCATGTTTACCCTGAGTTCGGTGCCGTTTTTCGCGGCGGCCCTCGCCTGGATTGTGCTCGGCGAGCGGGTCGCCAAGGCGACCTGGATCGCCATTGTCACGGCCATGGCCGGCATCGCTTTGATGCTGTTCGATGGCTTCGACAGCGGCGTGCTCATGGGCAATATATTGGCGCTGATCACCGCCATTCTGTTCGCCGCCTTCGTGGTCACCCTGCGCCACGGCCGCCATGTGGATATGCTGCCGGCGGTCGCCTTTGGGGCGCTGATTTCCATGGCGATCGGCGGGGTGATGGCCGGCGGCCTCGATATCTCAGGGCGTGAAATCCTGATCTGTCTGGCCTGGGGCGCTCTGCTGTCGGGCATCGCCCATAGCATCTACACCTTCGCCTCGCGCCATGTGCCGGCGGCTGAAATAACCCTGCTGTCCCTGGTCGAGATGATCGTCAGCCCATTTTGGGTCTGGCTTGTCATGGACGAAACCCCGACCCGCTACACGCTCATGGGCGGCGCGGTGGTCGCCGTCGCCATCGGTGGCTGGGTGGTGAGCGGCAGTCAATCGAGATCGAAGGAGTCTCTATAGGCCCGCGTCAGGGCCGGCTGTTCAAATTTTTTCGACGTGGTAGGTCAGGCCGAGTTCGCGGGACACGTCGGCGATGGTCGACAGGGCCGCGTCCGCGTCGTCCTCGGCCAGGGTGACGGCGATACGGATGGTGCTGTAGGCCGCGCCGTCCCGGGTCGAGCGTTGGGAATTCAGCCGCATGACCATGCCCCCCGCGCTGCTGATGACCCGCGAGAGACGCAATATCTTGCCCGCCTTGTCGGGCCCGGAGAATTCGAAGCGGTGGGTGATGCGCTGGCTGCGCGCCTCGCTGGCCACCGGATCGAAGGGGCTGACGATGACCTTGGCGCCGGCCAGGGCGGGCAGGCGGTGGAGCTCGAGCGCCAGGGTTTCCTCGGTCAGGCCCTCGGGCATCTCGCAGACCGTGGTAAACTCGGCGCTGCCCGAGAGAACCGCAAAGGTGGTATCGGCCAGGTTGCAGCCCTGGGCCGCCAGGCATTCGGAGACCGTGGTCAACAGGCCGCTCTGGCTGACGCAGGAGATCGAGACGATGGCGCGCTGGCTCATGGAACGATTCTATGGTCGCGGCGGGCAATTGTACAGAAAACCCGAGGGTTGTTTTGATCGGGCTTACACGCCATCTTGATAACCAACGACGGTTGGAGGCGAGTTTCCATGGGAGAACAATGCGATCCAAAGACCGTAAAGCGGCCCCGGCGCCATTGGTCGAGGCGGCTGCTCGTGGGCATTGCCGCTTTGATCCTGCTGCCGCTGGTCGGCAGTCTGGTTAGCGTGGGCTTCGGGCAGTCATACGACTGGCGCACCGCGCCTCGCCACTCGACCGGCATCGCCCCCGATCCGGCCGAGACGCCCGAGGCCGTGGTCCAGGTCTATGCCGCCCGCGCCTTCTCCTGGCGCGCCGCCTTCGGGGTTCATACCTGGATCGCGGTCAAGCGCACGGACGCCCCTAAATTCACCGTCTATGAAGTCATCGGTTGGCATGTGATGCATGGCGGCGGCTCCGCCGTATCGATCAGCAACCGCCCGCCCGACGGCATGTGGTACGGCAATGCGCCAGAGATCATCTTCGATCTGCGCGGCGACGGGGTCGACGATGTCATTGCGCGCATCGAGCAGGCGGTGGCGTCCTATCCCTATCCGGATACTTATGTTGTATGGCCCGGCCCCAACAGCAACACCTTTACCGCCTATGTGGCGCGCACGGTGCCCGAACTCGTCCTCGACCTGCCGCCGACGGCGATCGGCAAGGATTATCCCACCAATGGCGGCCTCGTCGACCAGGCGCCCAGCGGCACCGGCTGGCAGGTCTCCTTGTTCGGACTGCTCGGCGTCATGGTGGCCGAGGAGGAGGGCCTGGAGATCAATGTCCTCGGCCTGACCTTCGGCATCGATTTCAACCAGCCGGCGATCAAGCTGCCGGGCCTCGGCAGGCTCGGCCTGCCGTTGCGGGAAAAGACTTAATCAACGCGCCGCGAAATCAACGCGCCGCGAAGGTCTCGTCCGTATCGTCCCGGTCGCGTAAATGGCCGGACCACAAATGTTCGAGTTTTTTGAATCCCCAGAGCATGGCGTAGGTGACGATCAGATAGAGCACGGCGGCGGTGATATAAATTTCATAGACCGCGAAGGAGCGCGCGACGATGATGCGCGCCACCCCGGTCAGGTCGAGCAGGGTGATGATGCTGACCAGCGAGGTCGCCTGGAACAGAAACACCACCTCGTTGGTATAGGCCGGCAGGGCCATGCGGAAGGCCAGGGGCAGGATGATCCGGCGATAGAGCAGGCTGCGCGACATGCCGCAGGCGCGCGCCGCCTCGACCTCGCCGAAGGGCACGTTCTGAATGGCGCCGCGCAGGATATAGGCGGTATAGGCGGCGGTATTCAAAGTCAGAGACAACACCGCGCAGAAATAGGGCTCGCGGAAGAAGGTCCAGAGGCCGACGGTCTTCAGGGCATCGACGAACTGCCCGCTGCCGTAATAGATCAGGAAAATCTGGACCAGCAGGGGGGTGCCGCGGAAGTAAAAAACAAAGCTGCGGACCGGCAGGGAAAGCAGCGGATTTTTGGCGACATAGAGCAGCGCCAGGGGCACCGCGAGGGCGAGACCCAGGGCGACGCTGAAGGCGGTCAGCTCGATGGTCAACAGGATGCCGTCCAACATGCGCGGCAGGCTGTCCCAGATGATATCGATGATATCGCCCATTGTTCTACGCCCGCCGCACGCCGCGCGCCGCCCAGGCTTCGGCGCGCTTTTGCAGCAGCATCGAGACGCTGACGATAGCCAGGTAATAGAGCGACGCCGCGAAATAGAAGGTGAAGGGCATGCGCAAGGCGCGCGCGGCAATATCGGAATTACGCAGCAGCTCGGGCAGTTGGATGACTGAGATCAGGGCGGTCGCCTTGATCAGCACCATCCAGACATTGCCGAGACCGGGCAGGGCGAAGCGCCACATCTGCGGCAGCAGGATACGCCGCGCCAGCAGCATGCGGTTCATGCCAATCGCCTTGGCGGCCTCGATCTGGCCCTTGGGAACGGCGTGATAGGCGCCGCGAAAGACCTCGGTGGCGAAGGCGCCGTAAATCACGCCGAGGGTCATGAAGCCGGCCAGGAAGGGATTGATATCGATGATGATATCGATGCCGTAGAGTTCCAACGTGTCCTGGATCAAGGTCGGCGTTCCGTAATAGACGATGAGGATCAGGATCAACTCGGGTACGCCCCGGATCACCGTCGTGTAGGTTTGCGCCGTGGTATGAGCGAGCTTGTTGGAAGACAGCTTTCCCCAGGCGCCGAGCAGGCCGCAGACCAGGGCGAGCGCCATGGAACTGAGCGCCACCGACAGAGTGACCTGGACGCCGTCCCACAGCATCCAGCCATATCCTTTTAAATCCAACATGCCGTGCCGGGAAATATAAGACTAAAAAACGAGGCGTTCCGCCCGCAAACCAGCGCGCGGGAACGCCTCTTAGGATCGGTGGACGGCGGTTTTCTCAGTCGCCGAAAATGTCGATATCGAAGTATTTTGCGTTGATCTTCTGGTAAGTGCCGTCGGCGCGGATCTGAGCGATCGCCTTGTCGAGTTTATTGCGCAGTTCGTCCTCGCCCTTGCGCACCGCGATCCCGGCGCCAAGGCCATGCCACTCGGGCACGTTGAAGCCAGGCCCGACGAATTCGAAGCCCTTGCCCATGTCGGTGTTCAGGAAGCCGTCGAGCAGGGCGATTGAATCGGCGTGACCAAGATCGACGCGACCGGACACCAGATCAGCATTGGCCTCGTCCTGAGTGGCGTAGACGCGGATGTCCATGCCGGGGAAGTTGTCGCGCAGGAAGTTCTCGTGGGTGGTGGCGCGCTGAACGGCGACGCTCAAGCCCTTGAGGCCTTCCGGCGTGATATCGTAGTTCTTGCCCACGGGAGCGATGAACTTGGCCGCTGAATTGTAGTACTTGCCGGTGAAGTCGACTTTTTTCTTGCGCTCTTCGGTGATCGACATGGAGGCGATGATGGCGTCGTACTTCTTGGCCAGCAGGCCGGGGATCATGCCGTCCCAGTCCTGGACGACGAATTCGCACTGGATCTTGGCGGCCTCGCACAGGGCGTTGGCGATGTCGATGTCGAAGCCGACCAGATTGCCGCTGGAATCGATCGAGTTGAATGGCGGGTAAGCGCCCTCGGTGCCGATCCGCACGGTCTGCGCCGAGACGCCGCCGGCCAACAGGCCCAGGGCCGCGGTGGCGATAATTGCACTGAATAGTTTTTTCATGGTTACTCTCCTTCGTGGTTATGTCTTGTGCATCAATGGAGATGCGATGACAGAAATTGGCGGAACCGTTCGGACTTTTGATTGCCAAAAATATCGCTTGGCGGTCCTTCTTCTTCGATGCGCCCTTCATGCAGGAAGACCGCGTGGTTAGAAACCTCGCGCGCGAAACCGATTTCGTGGGTGACCACGATCATGGTGCGACCTTCCTCGGCGAGTTGGCGGATGACTCTGAGTACTTCGCCGATGAGTTCCGGATCGAGCGCCGATGTCGGCTCATCGAATAACATGACCTCGGGTTCCATGGCCAGCGCCCGGGCGATGGCGGCGCGCTGTTGCTGACCGCCCGAAAGATGGGCCGGGTAATAGTCCAGCTTGTCACTGAGACCGACTTTCTCGAGCACCGCCTTTGCCCGTTCCAGGGCCTCGGGCTTGGCAAGCTTGAGCACATGAATGGGCGCCTCGATGACGTTTTGCAGCACCGTCATATGGGACCAAAGATTGAACTGTTGGAAGACCATGCCGATGCGTGAGCGGATGCGGTCGACCTGATCGCTGTCTTCGGGCACCGGCTCGCCGGACGGAGATTTGGTCATGCGGATCAATTCGTCGCCGACGTAGACGCGTCCCCGATCCGGCGTCTCGAGCAGGTTGATGCAACGCAGGAATGTGCTTTTGCCCGAGCCAGACGATCCCAGCATGGCGATGACATCGCCCTGACGGGCGGTCAGGGAGACGCCCTTGAGAACTTCCAGCGATCCGAAACTCTTATGGATATCCTCGGCGACCAGGGCGGTCTCCGCCGTGCCGTTGCTCATGCCTCGGCCTCGACGGCGAATTGTTCGAGCACCTGTTCGGCGATGCGGCCAGTGATCTCGGAGAGATGATCGTATTCCCATACGTACCAGCCGATGCCCAGGGTCAGCGAGCGCAGCTCGACGATCAGGTCGTGAAGTTCGGCCTGGGGCATATAGGCGGAGATTTCGTCCCAGCCTTCCCAGCCTTCCTTGGCCTGAAAACCGAGTATCTGCCCGCGCCGGCTGCTGATCACCGCATGGACTTTCGAGGTCGCGTCGTTGGGGATGGAAATCGTCACCGTGCAGATCGGCTCAAGCAACACGGGGGAGCATTTCGGCATGGCCTCGACCATGGCGACCCGGGCGGCCAGCTTGAAGGACTGCTCGTTTGAATCGACCGCGTGATAGGAGCCGTCGGTCAAGGTGACCGACACGTCGACAAGCGGAAACCCGTTCGGGCCGGTCGCCAGGAATTCCCGCACCCCGGCTTCGACCGCGGCGATATATTGGCGCGGCACATTGCCGCCGACGACCTTGCTTTCAAACTGAAAGCCGCTGCCGCGGGGCAGGGGCTTAACGTCGAGATGGACGTCGCCGAACATGCCGTGGCCACCGGTCTGGCGTTTGAAGCGCCCGTGCTGGGAGACCGATTTCCGGATCGCTTCCTTGTAGGCGACGCGTGGCCGCTCGGTGGTCACCGTCAGGCCGTGCTTGTTCTTGAGCCGCGCCAGGCAGACTTGCAGGTGAATCTCACCCTGGCCGGCCATGACGAACTCATGGGTCTCTGAATTCTGCGCGACTTCCAGGGAGGGGTCTTCCTCGAGCACCTTGGCGATGGCCGCCGACAGCTTGACCTCGTCGTCGCGATTTTCGGCGGCGATGGCGAAAGAGTAGACCGGCGGCGGATTTGAGGCTCGGGGCAGGGCATCGTCCGGGGCGCTGCTGCCGGGGACCAGCGTGTCGCCGGTGGCGATGCCTTCGAGCCGGCCGAGCGCCACCACGTCGCCCGCCTCGGCGCTGCTGATCTTGGTCTGGGTCGCCCCCATCATGCGATAGATGCCGGCAATCCGTACGCCGTTAAGGGTGTCGCCGTCGGAGATCTTGCCGCGCCAAACGCGAACCAGGGAAAGCTTGCCGCTATGGGGCGTCATGTAGGTTTTTATGACTTGGGCGAGCGCTCCGCCGCTGCTGCTGATGCCCCGCCGCTCAGCGGTATCATCGGCGGTGGGCATGATTTCTCCCATATGGTTGAGCAGGCGGCGGACCCCGTGCTCCAATTCCGCGGCGCCGAAGAAGACCGGCACGATCTGGTTGGCGGCGAGTTCGCGTTTGACATAGTCACGGACCTCGTCCTGGGATGGCGCCTCGTCCTCGATCAATTGTTCGAGCAGGGAATCGTCGAAGTCGGCGAGGGATTCGAGCAGAACCGTGCGGGCGGATTCTTCGCGTTCCTTCACCGACTCGGGCAGGTCGACCTCGGTCGCCGCCGCGCTGTCCTGGTAGTTGTAGGCTTGCTCGCTGACCAGCTCGACATAGCCGGTAACCGCCTCGCCGTCACGGATCGGCACTTGATGGAGAACCAGTGGATGGCTGGAGATGGCGTCGATCGCGGGCAGAAAATCACGGATCAGTCCGGCGGCGCGGTCGATCTTGTTGATGAACAGAATATGCGGAATTTCCTGCTCTTCGAGAAAGCGAAAGACCGGCGCCAGCATCATTGCCCGCTCGATCACCGGTTCGCATACAACCAGGGCGGCATCGACGCCCATCAGGGCGTGGCGTGCTTCGGAGGCGAATTCAATCGAGCCGGGGCAATCGATGAAATTGAATATAGAACCGCCATGCTCGGCGGTCGCCGCGGAGACTTCGGTACTGGCCTGCCGGCCGCGCGCTTCTGCGGAACTGTCGCCGACCGTGTTGCCTTCCTTGACCGAGCCCTTGCGGCCGATGGCGCCCGCCGCATTCAGCAGGCCTTCCAGGAGTGTCGTCTTTCCGCTCAACGATGCGCCTACAATGGCGACAGTACGCTTGTTACTCATGTGCCCTCCCCAGGGTGCCAATCGGCATTGAATAGGCTATCTTTACCCAACATCGGGAAAAACGCGAGTCCCACGGAACGCGCCCTTGCTCTCGCTCTCAAGAGGGCATTTTCGCTACGGGGCCGGCTGTGGCATTATTGTGTGTAACCAACAAGCGACCGGGGCCGGAAATCGGGCGAACATCATGAGTATTTGGGGAAAGATCATCGGCGGGGCGGCGGGGTTTGCCCTGGGCGGGCCTCTGGGCGCCCTGGTCGGCGCCGCGGCCGGCCATGCGGTGGACAAGATGCGCGCCGGACCGCTGAGCGAGGGACAGCGGCAGGCGACGTTCTCGATTGCCGTCATCGTGCTCGCCGCCAAGATGGCCAAGGCCGACGGGGTGGTGACCCGCGATGAGGTCGACACTTTCAAGCGCATCTTCCACGTGCCGGCCCACGAGATGCGCAATGTGGGAAGATTGTTCGATCAGGCGAAAGCCGACTCCGCCGGATACGCGCCTTACGCCAGGCAGGTGGCCGAACTCTTCCACGACACCCCGCTGGTGCTCGAGCAATTGCTCGACGGCCTCTTCCTGATCGCCAAGGCCGATAATGTCATTCATCCGGCCGAGCTGGATTTTCTTTTTCATGTGTCCGAAATCTTCGGCTTCGATCAGGCCACCTTCGAGCGTATCTGCGAGAGTCAGCGGGCGCCTGTCGAGGCCGACCCGTATAGCGTGCTGGGGGTCAACCGCGACGATGCCGACGATGAAATCAAGAAGACCTACCGCGCGCTCATGCGCGAGCATCATCCCGACAAGCTGATGGCTCAGGGCATGCCTCAGGAGTTCATCGATGTAGCCAATAAAAAGGTCTCGGCGATCAATCAGGCCTATGACCGCGTCCGCCGCGAGCGGAATATGAAATGAAGGACGAGCAGTCCGCCGGGCTTCTCGAATCGGCGCCTGACGCAATGATAATCGTTGACCGTGACGGCAAGATCGTCATGGTTAATGGCCTCACCGAGAGCATGTTCGGTTACAATCGCACCGCCCTGATCGGCCAGGCCGTCGAAATTCTCATTCCCGACGCCTTCCAAACGCGTCACCGCGCGCATATAGCCAATTACTTCGACGACATCCAGGTTCGGCCCATGGGCCAGAAGCTATCCCTGTCGGGGAAAGCCCACGACGGCCGCGAGTTTTCCGTCGAAATCAGCCTCGGTCCCGTCGAAACCGAGTCCGGAACCCTGGTGTTGGCGGCGGTGCGCGACGTCACCGATCAGCGCCGCGCCGAGGCCGAAACCCTGGCCGTCAAGGCCAAGGCCGCCGAGATCGGGGAAAATCTTACAATCGCCATCGAAAGCATCGCCGAAGGCCTTGTGCTGTATGATCCCGATGGGCGTCTGGTGCTTTGCAACAGCGTCTTCCGCGAGTTTTACGGCTACAGCGACGCGGATACGGAACCAGGTGTTGCGACCTATGAGAGCCTCGGCCGGATCGACGAGATGCGCGATGGTACCGGCCGCAAACGAAGATCGTTTACACAGTATATCGCGGATTTCCATCGTGCCGGAACCGGGCTCGTCACGGAAACAGAGGGCGACCGCGTCATCGAACGTCGTCAGAACATGACCGCCGATGGCGGCATCATCAGTGTGCAGATCGACGTCACGGACCGCAAGCAGGCGGATGGTGTCCTGCAGGAGCGGATCAAGTTTTCCGACCTGCTCCAGCGGATCACCATCGCGGCCAATCTGGCCACTTCCGTGGAGGGGGTTCTGCAGTTTTGGCTCGATGAGGTCTGCGCCGTCATCGGATGGCCGGTGGGCCATGTCTTTCTGGTCGAGGACGATGAGTCGGGCGATGTCATATCGACCAAACTATGGCGCCTCGAAATTCCCGAAAAGCGGGCCTGGATAAAGCGCAACGCCGACGACAAGCCCTTTACCCCCGGCCAGGGTCTGATTGGGCAGGTACTGGCGAGCGGTTTGCCTGTCTGGATCGTCGATGTAACCAAAGACCCGACCTTCGAGCGTACGGCGTTGGCTGAGACTCTCGGCATCAGGGCGGGCTTCGCCGTTCCCGTGTTGACCGGTCTGAAGGTCGTCGCCATCATCGAATTTTTTTCCTATGAGGCGGTCGAGCCGGATGGGCATATGCTCGAAATCGTGGCGCAGATCGGCACTCAAATAGGGCGCGTCATCGAGCGTCGCGCGGCGGAGTATGCGCATCGCGAGCGGATCGAGGCGGCCGAATTGCTGCAGAAAATCACCGTCGCGGCCAATCAGGCTTTGACTATCGACGGCGCCCTCCAGTTCTGTCTCGATGAGGTCTGCGCGACGACCGGATGGCCGATGGGACACGTCTATATGGCGGTCGATGACGATAGCGGCGATGTCGTATCGACCGGGTTGTGGCATCTCGATTTCCCTACTCACAAGGCGTGGGCCGATGATTTAAAGGAAGGCTCGCGATTTACCCCCGGTAAGGGCTTGACGGGACAGGTGCTGGCCAGCGGTAGGCCGGTCTGGATCGCCGATGTGACGCAAGATCCCTCCTTCGAGCGCGCCAGGCTGGCGGAAGATCTCGGCATCAAGGCGGGTTTCGCCTTTCCGGTGCTGAGCGGCAGCAAAATCGTCGCCATCATCGAATTCTTTTCACACGAGGCGATTGAACCGAATCGCCAGTTGTTCGATGTCATGGCGCAGATCGGCACCCAGCTCGGGCGCGTCATCGAGCGCCACGCGGCGGAGAGCGCCCTGCGCGAGAGCGAGGAGCGCTTCAGGTTCGTCATGGACAATTCACCGGCGGCAATCAATCTGAAGGACATGGAAGATCGGTATATTCTCGTGAATGCGCGCTTCGAGGAATGGTACGGACTGACGGCCGCGGATGTCATCGGCAAGGCAGCGAGTGAAGTCTTCCCGCAGCTCAAGCTGGCGCCCTTCGTCGCGCTGGAACGTGAAGTCATGGATCAGAAAACGCCCAGCGAGCGCGAATTCGAAATCGACTTCGCCGACGGGAAGCGGCGCCTCATCCTGGGCTCTAAATTTCTCGTCAACGATGGCCAGGGCGTTCCCATGGGCATCGGCACCATCGAAACCGATATCAGCGAAGCGAGGCGCCTGGAGACCGAGCTTCGGCAGGCCCAGAAGATGGAGGCCGTGGGTCAGCTAACCGGTGGCGTGGCCCACGACTTCAACAATCTTCTCGCGGTTATTTCGGGAAATCTCGACCTTCTCAACGAAACCTTGGAAGGCGATGAGAAACGGCAGGAACTGTTGAATTGGGCAATCAAGGCGGCCGATGACGCGGCGACACTCACCCGCCAACTCCTGGCTTTCTCGCGGCAAACGCCCTTGAACCCCCGCGCCGTGCTAATCAATGATCTGGTGAATAGCCTGCAAATCATGCTTAGCCGCACTTTGGGTGAGGGCATCGAAATCGAGACCGATTTGTGCGAGGAAATCTGGCTGACGACGGTCGATCCGGTGCAGTTCGAAAACGCGGTGCTCAATCTGGTGTTGAATGCCCGTGACGCTATGCCCGATGGCGGCGTCGTCACCATTGCCTCGGCCAATGTCACAGTCGATGGGAGCCGAGCCAAGGCGGCTCCCGATTTGGCCATGGGCGATTACGTCAAGCTGTCGGTCAGTGACACGGGGCGGGGTCTGTCGCGCGAAATGATCGGCCATGCATTTGAGCCCTTCTACACCACCAAGGACGTCGGCCAGGGCAGTGGGCTGGGCCTCAGCATGGTCTATGGATTTTCCAAGCAGTCGGGGGGGGTATGCCCATATCGATAGCGTCGAAGGCCAGGGTGCGACAGTCAGTATCTATCTGCCCCGTGCTCCGGACGTTCAGGCGGCGGCGCCCGCGGAGGATATGACCGCCATGCCCCGGGGCCAGGGCGAGATGATTCTCGTCGTCGAGGATGAGGACAGTGTGCGCGATCTCGCTGTCAGGCTTCTGGGAAACCTCGGCTATGGTGTGATGGCGGCGAACGACGCCAAGTCGGCCCTCGAAATCATCGATGGCGAAGCGCCTATCGATTTGCTGTTTACCGATATTGTCCTGCCCGGCGGCGTCAGCGGGCGGGACCTGGCCGTCCAGGCGCTGGAAAAACGCCCGGCCCTCTCGGTCGTCTATGTTTCGGGCTATTCGGCGGCTATCGAGGCCGACGGTCCCATCGAGGCAAGCGCCATACGGCTGACCAAGCCCTATCGCGGGAAGGCTCTGGCGGTTGCGCTTCGCCAGGCGCTCGCGGCCGGGAATGGTCATGGCGGCTGATGTGCCGAACGACCGTCCGATGTCGAGGCGCAACTCGCCCAACCACGACCCCCGCCCGGCCGGCGCAATCGTCGAAATGTTAATCCTGCATTACACCGGCATGGCGAACGCCGGCGCCGCCCTGGATCGGATGTGCGACCCAAACGCCAAGGTCAGCGCTCATTATCTCGTCCATGAAGACGGCGCGATCGTACAGCTTGTGGACGAGGCGCGGCGCGCCTGGCATGCCGGGCAATCGCATTGGCGCGGGCGAGACGATATCAATGGCGCCTCGATCGGTATCGAGATGGTCAACCCGGGCCATGAATTCGGCTATCGCGAATTTCCCGAAACGCAGGTCGCGGCGGTGATCGATTTGTGCCGCGACATCATGGCGCGCCATCCCATCGCCGCCCGCCATGTTCTCGGCCATGGCGATGTCGCCTGCGCCCGCCGCGCCGATCCGGGCGAATTGTTCGATTGGTCGCGGCTCGCCGCCCAAGGGGTCGGGCTGTGGCCCGAGGTCGCCGTCGTCACCGGCGAGATGGGGCTCGTGTTGCGGCGGGGCGACGGCGGCTCGGCGGTCGATGATATTCGACGCGCCCTCGCCGAATTCGGCTATGGGGTGGCCGCCGATGGCGTCTTCGATACGGGTCTCGAGCAGGCGGTGATCGCGTTTCAGCGCCATTTCCGCCCGCGCCGGTTCGATGGCGTTGTCGATCCTGAAACCGCTCAGCGCATTTTTCAGATACTCGCCCTGGCTTGACGCGGGTTGGAGAGCCGCTTAGGTCTAGCCCTGTCAGACGGTTGGACGGTCGCTTCGCGAGCAATCGGGGAGAGGAAAGTCCGGGCTCCACGGAAACACGGTGCCGGGTAATGCCCGGCGGGGGCGACCCCAGGGATCAGTGCCACAGAAAGCAAACCGCCCGCCGTAGCCCCTCGGGGCATAGGCGGGTAAGGGTGAAAGGGTGCGGTAAGAGCGCACCGCGCCGGCGGTAACGTCGGCGGCAAGGTAAACCCCACCGGGAGCAAGACCGAATAGGGACGGCGCGCCATGGTTCGCCGTGGCAGGCGTGTTTCCGCGCCGACCGTCCGGGTAGGTCGCGCGAGGCGTTCGGTAACGGGCGTCCCAGATGAATGGCCGTCCATCGCCCCTCTGGTAATGCCCTCGGGCATTGCCTTCGAGGCGGGGACAGAACCCGGCTTACAGACCGTCTGACGCTTTTCCCCTGCCCCTCGCCCCTTGCCCCTCGCCACTGGGGACCAAGGGGGTGCGCGAAAAGAACATATGTTGAACACAAAGCCGCCATATTCTTTGGCTAGCGTTGAAGTCCTCGACGCCAGGATGACGGTCGATCACTGATCAAGATAAGTTGTTCTTATTATGTTCTTTTAATTTTATTGTTCCGCCTCGGAGAAATCTATTTGAATTCTCTTGGATTCCATGGCCATTACCATTGACGACCATAAAAACCCATGATATCCCATGTTTTCCCAATCCCTGTGTTTTGGTGATTTTTCGCCCGGTTGGGGGTCGGGTTGATGAATTTGGATGACGGGCGGCATCCGATTGAGGAGATGACGCGTGGCGCTATTTCTGGACAGTCATGTCCATAAAATCGATCGCAAGGGTCGGGTCTCGGTGCCGGCGCAATTCCGCGCCACGCTGATGAGCCAGAGCTTTGCCGGCGTTATCGCCTTCCCTTCGTTTCGCGAGAAATGCAACGCCATCGAGGCCTGCGGCATGGACCGCATGGACCAGCTCAGCGAGAGCCTGGACAATCTCGATCCCTTCTCCACCGAGCAGAACGACATGGCGGCGGTCCTGTTCGGCGCCGCCGTGCAAATGCCGTTCGACGGCGAGGGCCGCATCCTGCTGCCCGATCATCTGACCGCCGGCGCCGGCATTACCGATATGACAGTCTTCGTGGGCTGTGGTCAGACCTTCCAGATGTGGGCCCCGGACGCCTATGCGGAATTCGCCGCGGCGGCCCGCGACCGGGCCCGTGAGGCGCGCATCGTGATGCGCCTGAAAAGACCAGGCGGCGATGGCCCAGGCGGTGATGGTAATGAGCGGCGCTGACCGTCCCTCGATCGCCGCCGCCAATCGGCACCTTCCGGTGCTGCTCAACGAAGTACTGACTGCAATCGACCCCCGCGACGGCGCGGTCTATGTGGATGGTACCTTTGGCGCCGGCGGTTATAGCCGCGCTCTTCTCGAAGCGGCGCGATGCACGGTCTGGGGTATCGACCGCGATCCCGAGGCGGTCGCCGGCGCGGCCCCCCTGGTGGAAGAATTTTCCGGTCGCCTGACCGTCATCGCCGGCTGTTTCGGCCATATGGAGAGCTTGCTGGCGGACCACGGCGTGACCCGCATCGATGGCGTGGCGCTCGATGTCGGCGTCTCTTCCATGCAGATCGATACGCCGGACCGGGGCTTCTCCTTCCGCCATGACGGGCCGCTCGATATGCGCATGGCGAAAAGCGGTTCCAGCGCCGCCGACATCGTCAATTCAACCGACGAGGGCGATCTCGCCACGCTGATCTTCACCCTCGGCGAGGAACGGCGTTCGCGCCGGGTGGCGCGGGCCATCGTCGATGCCCGGCGCCAAGGCCCGATCACCCGCACCGGTGAACTCGCCGCCATCGTGCGCCGCGTGGTCCGCCCGGCGAAGGATGGTCTCGATCCGGCGACCCGCACTTTCCAGGCGTTGCGCATCTTCGTTAACGACGAGCTCGGCGAACTCGACCGCGGCCTGGCCGCCGCCGAACGCATGCTGGTCGCCGGTGGGCGGCTGGCGGTGGTCACCTTCCATTCGCTCGAGGATCGCCGCGTCAAGCGCTTCCTGGCGGGCCGGTCCGGCCGCGCGCCGCGCGCCAGCCGCCACGCGCCGCCGGAGGCCAGCCATCGGCAGGCGCCGAGTTTCAGCCTGCTTGCGCGCCGCGCCGGCCGCCCCACGAACGCCGAGATCGCGGCCAATCCCCGGTCCCGTTCGGCGCGGCTTCGCGCCGCCATTCGCCTCGACGCTCCGGCCTGGGAGGTCGCCGCATGAAACCCGTATCGGTCGTCCTGTGGATCGTCATCGTCGGGGCGATGACGACGGGCCTGTTCCAGCTTAAATACGCCGTCCAGTCGAGCGAGGACGAGCTCGCCCGCCTGAACCGCGAACTCATCGCCACCGAGGAGGCGGTTCAAGTGCTGCATGCTGAATGGAGCTATCTCAACCGTCCCGAACGGCTCGTCGGCCTCGCCGCGCGGTATCTCGACCTGGAGCCCATGGCGCCCAAGCAGATCGGCTCCCTCAACATGACGGCTCCGCGAGTTTCCCGGGAGAGCCAGCCATGACCGGGCCAGCCATGACCGGGCCAGCCATGACCGGGAGTGCGCAGAGCCGCGTTCTGCTCGACGGCGCCATGAGCCGCGCCCTGAAGGTTGGCCGTCATCGTTTGGTTATTTCCGGCGCAATTTTTCTGCTCGGCCTGGTGGTCGTCTCCGCTCGCCTGATCGATCTCATGGTGATCGGCGACGGCTTCGAGCCGCGCTTCGCCGCGGTCGCCGATCCGACGCGAAACGCCCGCCTCGGCCGTCATGACATCGTCGACCGCAACGGCTTGCTGCTCGCCACCAACCTGCCCACCGCATCGGTCTATGCGGACCCTAAGCGCATGCTCAATATCGATGAGGCGGTCGCCAAACTTACCGCCGTGCTGCCCGGCGTAGGGCGCGCTGACCTGGCGGCAAAACTCAAAAGCAAGCGTCGCTTCGTCTGGATTAAACGCAATCTGACGCCCCGCCAGCAGGCCGCCGTCAATCGCCTCGGCCTGCCCGGCGTCGCCTTCCAGAACGAAGCCCGCAGGGTCTATCCCCAGGGCCGTCTGTTCTCCCATGTCATCGGCTCGGTCGATATCGACAGCCGCGGCATCGCCGGGGTCGAGCAAGCCTTCGATGATTCTTTACGGGTCGGCCGCAACCGGCCCGGCGAGACTCTGCGCCTGTCTCTCGACACCCGCTTCCAGCACGTCCTGCGCCAGGAACTCGCTCTCGGCATGACGCGTTATCAGGCTGCCGGCGCCGCCGGCGTCATCCTCGACGCCAACAATGGCGAAGTGCTGGCCATGGTCTCGCTGCCCGACTTCGATCCCAATGATCCGCGCGACCGGACCGGCGCTCAGCGCTTCAACCAGGTCACGCTGGGGACCTACGAGATGGGTTCGACCTTCAAAATTTTCACCGCCGCCATGGCGCTCGATTCCGGCGTCGTGAAGATTGGCGACGGCTATGACGCCAGCGAGCCGATTCCCATGGGGCGGTTCCTGATACGCGACTACAAGCCCAAGAAGCGTTTCCTTACGGTGCCCGAAATTTTCGTCTACTCGTCGAACATCGGCGCCGCCAAGATGGCGAGCGCTGTCGGGGCGGATCGCCAGCGCGCCTATCTCGAACGCTTCGGTTTCATGCGCCCTTCGGATATCGAGCTGCCCGAAGTCGGTAGCCCGCAGACCCCGGATCGTTGGGGCGAACTCACCACCATGACCATCGGCTATGGCCACGGTATCGCCGTCAGCCTGTTGCAGGTCGCCTCGGCGACCGCCGCGGTGATCAACAGCGGCGTCTTCTATGCGCCGACCCTGTTGTCGCGCGAGCGCCTGGGCGGGGCCATCGGCCGGCGGGTCATCTCGGTGCGCACATCGGAACAGATGCGTCTGTTGATGCGGCTCAACGTCGCCGAGGGCACCGGCAAAAAGGCCGAAGTCCCGGGCTATCGCATCGGCGGTAAGACCGGTTCCGCCGACAAGCCGGGCAAGGGCGGGTATAGGAGCCGCGCCCTGCTGTCGTCCTTCGCCGCTGCCTTCCCCATGGACGGCCCGCGCTATGTGGTGGCGGTCATGTACGACGAGCCCCAGGGTACGAAGGAGACCTTCAATTACGCCACCGCCGGGTGGAACGCGGCGCCGACCACTGGGCGCATCATCGCCCGGATCGGGCCCATGGCGGGCATCGTCGCGGTTGACGACACCGATCAGGAGGCGCGCGGCCTGCTGGTCAAGATCGCCGATCACGCCGCGGGAAAAGGAAAGGAACCTGGTGTTGCTTTCTGAACTCATACCCGGCGACGCCGCGGCCAGCGGTGAGGTCAGGATCGGCGGCCTGGCCGTAGACTCACGCGCTGTCCGGCCGGGCTATCTGTTTGCCGCCCTGAAAGGCGGCCAGGCCGACGGCGCCGACTTCATCGATGATGCGCTGAGGCGCGGCGCGGCCGCCGTGCTCACCGGGCGCGAGGCGGGGCGCGAGGCCGGGCTGTCGGCCCTGACAGGCGGTGTCCCGCTCATCCTCGACGACAATCCGCGTCGTCGCTTATCGTTGATCGCGGCGCGCTTCTTCGGCGCTCAGCCACGCTTTGTCGCGGCCGTCACGGGCACCAGCGGCAAGACCTCGGTAGCCGAATTCACCCGCCAGATCTGGCTCGCCTGCCAGCGGCCGGCGGCGACCCTCGGCACCCTCGGGGTGGTCGGCGACGGTGTCGCTCGTGGCTTGCCGCACACCACGCCCGAACCGATCGCCCTGCATGGCGCCCTGGCCGACATCGCCGCCGCCGGCATCGATCATCTCGCCCTGGAGGCGTCGTCCCACGGCCTCGACCAATGCCGCCTCGATGGTGTCGACGTCGGCGCCGCCGCGTTCACCAATCTGTCCCAGGATCATTACGACTATCACGCCGGGCCGGAGGAATACCTGGCCGCCAAGCTGCGTCTGTTCGAGACCGTGTTGAGCCCTGGCGGGACCGCCGTGCTCAACGCCGACGCACCGGAATTCGAACGCATCGCGTCGGTCTGCCGGGCGCGCGGCCATGACATCGTCACCTACGGCGAAGCGCCCAGCGATCTGCGCCTGGTCGCGGCCACCGCCAATGATCGAGGCCAGGCCCTATCGATTGAGGCACAGGGCCGACTCCATCATGTTGAGTTTCCGCTTCCCGGTGTCTTCCAGGCGATCAACGCCCTGTGCGCCATGGGCCTGGCCATGGCCTCGGGCATCGGCCTCGATCAAGCGCTCCAGGCTCTGGCCGCCATGAAGGGTGTGCGCGGCCGCCTCGAGCCGGTGGCGGCGCTCGCCAACGGCGCCCGCATCTATGTCGATTACGCCCACAAGCCCGGCGCCCTGGAGACCGTGCTGGCGACGCTGCGGCCTCATGTCAGTGGGCGGCTGGTCGTGCTGTTCGGCTGCGGCGGCGACCGCGACCCGGGCAAGCGCATCCTCATGGGCCGCATCGCCGCGGCCGGCGCCGACCGGGTCATCGTCAGCGACGACAATCCGCGCAACGAAGATCCGGCATCGATCCGGGCCGAAGCCCTGGCCGGCTGTCCCGACGCCGAGGAGATCGGCGACCGTGGCGTCGCGATCGCCGCCGCAATCGACGGCTTACGGGCCGGTGATCTGCTGGTGATCGCCGGCAAGGGGCATGAGACGGGGCAAACCGTCGGGGATGTCACTCACCCCTTCGACGACGCCGAGGTCGCCCGCCAGGCGGTCGCGGCGCTGCAGAGGAGACCGTCATGAACGCCCAGAACGTCCATAACACAAAGCCTCTCTGGACATCGGATGACGCGGAACGCGCGACCGGCGGTCGCTCCACCGCCCCCTGGCAATGCCGGGGCATTTCCTCGGACAGCCGCAAGACCGAGCCGGGCGATCTCTATATCGCGCTCACCGGCCCCCGGTTCGATGGCCACGACTTCGTCGCCGAGGCCCTCGCCAAGGGCGCCGTCGCGGCCCTGGTTTCCCGCCATCCGGAGGATGCGCCCGAGGACGCCCCGCTGCTCATCGTCGATGACGTCATGGCGGCCCTTAGGGGGCTTGCCGCCGCCGCCCGCGAGCGCAGCTCGGCGCGCATCATCGCCATCACCGGCAGCGTCGGCAAGACCAGCACCAAGGAAGCCCTCGCCCACGTGCTCGGCGTTCAGGCGACGACCCACGCCAGCCGGGCGAGCTTCAATAACCATTGGGGCGTACCGCTGAGCCTTGCCGCCCTGCCGGCGGACGCGACCTACGGCATCTTCGAGATCGGCATGAACCACGCCGGCGAAATATCGGCCCTCTCGAAACTGGTGCGGCCCCACGCCGCCCTGGTGACCACGGTCGAGGAGGTCCATCTCGAGTTCTTCGAGTCGGTCGCCGCCATCGCCGACGCCAAGGCGGAAATCTTCGACGGCATCGTCGAGGGCGGGATCGCCATCCTCAATTACGACAACCCCTACCGCCTTCAGCTTGCCGATGCGGCCCGCGCGCGCGGTGTGCGCGGCAACCAGGACATCATCTGCTTCGGCGTTCACCCGCACGCCACCCTGTGCCTGGTCGAAGAAACCCTTGGCGACAATGGCGGCGTGGGCGTCATCGATATGGACGGAGAGAGGTTTTCCTATCGTGTCGGCGCTCCAGGCCGCCATTGGCTGCTGATCGGCCTCGCCACCCTCGCCACGGTCCATGCCGTCGGCGCCGATGTGGCTCAGGCGGCGCTCGATCTGGGAAGCGTACATTCCCTGCCGGGCCGCGGCCAACGCCATGAGATCACCGTCGGCGACGGCGCGGCCACCCTGATCGACGAAAGCTACAATGCCAACCCGGTTTCCATGCACGCTGCCTTTTCGTTGCTTGCCACCGCCACCCCGGGGCTGCGTGGACGCCGCATCGCCGTGCTCGGCGACATGCTGGAACTGGGCAAAGAGAGCGCCGATATACACACTGCCCTGGCGAACTGTCTGATCAGCGCGAAAGTTGATCTGGTGTTCACTGTCGGCGATCAAATGGCCCATCTGCGCGACGCGCTTCCGAAGGCCATGCGGGCGGGCCATGGGGCGCGATCGGACGATCTCGCGATCCCCGTCGCGGCGGCGGTCAGGGACGGCGACGTGATCATGGTCAAGGGTTCGCTCGGCGCGCGCATGGCGACCATCGTCTCGGCGCTCCACCATATCAACCCGATGCCGGCGCCGCGCGTCGCCTCCAACTGTTGAGCGGCGGAGGGCAACCGCGCCATGCTGTTCAACTTATTCGCCCCGCTGGCAGAAGATTTCGGGCCGCTCAATGTGTTCCGCTATCTGACCTTCCGCACCGGCGGCGCCGTGCTGACCGCGCTGCTTATCAGTTTTATTTTCGGCCCCATGCTGATCAGGATGCTGCGCAGGAAGCAGGGCAACGGCCAGCCGATTCGCGACGACGGTCCTAAAAGTCATATCGTGGAAAAGGCCGGAACGCCGACCATGGGCGGTTTCCTGATCCTCTTTGCCTTGACCTTCTCGACCCTGCTGTGGGCCGATATAACCAGCGCTTATGTCTGGGTGACGCTGCTGGTGGCGCTCGGTTTCGGCGGCGTCGGTTTCGCCGACGATTATCTCAAGGTTACCCGACGATCGAGCCGGGGCTTGTCGGGGCGTCTCAAATTCATTCTCGAGATCATCATCAGCGTCGCCGCCACAATATGGATCATGCGAATCGCCGGTGAGCCCATGGCCGGTACCCTCGCCGTGCCCTTCGTCAAGGAACTGCTCATCGACATGGGCTGGTTCTTCATCCCCTTCGCGGTCTGCGTCATGGTCGGCACCTCGAACGCGGTCAACCTGACCGACGGCCTCGATGGGCTGGCCATCGTTCCCATCATGATCGTCGCCGCCAGCTTCGCCCTGATCGCCTATCTGGTGGGCAACGCGGTGTTCGCCAACTATCTGCAAATCCATCAGATACAGGGCAGCGGCGAACTCTCCGTGCTGCTCGGCGCCCTGGTCGGCGCCAGCCTCGGCTTCCTGTGGTTCAACGCGCCGCCGGCGATGATCTTCATGGGCGACACCGGCAGCCTCGCCGCCGGTGGCCTGATCGGCGCGGTTGCGGTGATCACCAAGCACGAACTGGTGCTGGTCATCATCGGCGGGCTGTTCGTCCTGGAGACGGTCTCGGTGATCGTCCAGGTGATCTCCTTCAAGCTCACCGGCCGCAGGGTCTTTCGCATGGCGCCCCTGCATCACCATTTCGAGCAGAAGGGCTGGGCCGAGGCGACCATCGTCATTCGTTTCTGGATCATCGCTCTTGTCCTGGCCTTGCTCGGCCTGGCGACCTTGAAGCTGAGGTGAGGGGATGATCGAAGTCATCGCTTTCGCCGGTCAGCCGGTCGCCGTTTTCGGGCTGGGACGCTCCGGCATCTCGGCGGCCAAGGCCCTGGCCGCCGGGGGCGCGGAGGTCTGGGCGTGGGACGATTCCGAGGCGCAACGCAACAAAGCGGCGGCCGCCGGCGTTCCGCTGGTCGATCTCTATGGCTGCGACTGGTCCGAGTTATCGTCCCTTGTATTGAGCCCCGGCGTGCCCCTGACCCATCCCCAGCCCCATGCGGTGGTGACCTTGGCCAAGGCCGCCAACTGCGAGGTGATCGGCGATATCGAGCTGCTCGCCCGCACCATGGGCAACGCCCGCTACATCGGGGTTACCGGCACCAACGGCAAATCGACGACCACCGCCTTGATCGGCCATATGCTGTCTTTCTCGGACCATGATGTCGAGGTCGGCGGTAATCTCGGCACACCGGTACTCGATCTCGCACCGCTCCAGGGCGGCGCCTACGTGATCGAGCTGTCGTCCTACCAGATCGACCTGACGGTTCTGCTGACCTGCGATATCGCGGTGCTGCTCAACATCACCCCCGACCATCTCGACCGCCATGGCGATTTCGACCGTTACGCGGCGATCAAGAAGAACATCTTCCATCGCCAGACGTCGCCCCGGGTTGCCATCGTCTGCGTCGATGACGAGCCCTGCCGGAAAATTTATGAGGAACTTGTCGCGGCCGGCGATCAGCGCGTCATTCCCGTCGCCGTCGGACGGCGCGTCGAGGGCGGCGTCTACGTGCTCGATGGTAAGCTTTACGACAACATGGATGGCGGCGACGTGGCGCTCATCGACTTGGCCGAGGTCGACACCCTGCCCGGCGTCCACAATTGGCAAAACGCCGCCGCCGCTTATGCCGCCGCCCGCGCCAACAAGGCCGATGCGCTGGTCGTCTCGGCTTGCCTGCGCGGCTTTCCCGGCCTCGCCCATCGCCAGGAGCCAATCTGCGAGATCGACGGTGTCGCCTTCATCAATGACAGCAAGGCGACCAACGCGGCCTCGGCGGCGCGGGCGCTGGCCTGCTATGAGACGATCTACTGGATCGCCGGGGGCCGGTCGAAGGCCGGCGGCATCGCCGAGTTGGCGCCCTATTTCCCGCGCATCGCCCATGCCTTCCTGATCGGCGAGGCGGCGGAAGACTTTGCCGAGACCCTGGGCGACGAGGTCGCCCACAGCCCGTGCGGCGACCTCGGGAACGCGCTCGATCAGGCCGCCGCCATGGCCCGCAAGCAGGGCCGGGCCGGCGCCGTGGTGCTGTTATCGCCGGCCTGCGCCTCGTTCGACCAATTCGCGGATTTCGAGGACCGAGGCGATGCCTTCCGCCGGCTCGTCGAGGCTCTCGCGGGGTCTGATCCTCCGGCCAAGATCGCGGAGAGCCACCAATGATCGCTCTGGCGCGCAACGATCCCAGTATTGTTGGCCGCTGGTGGTGGACCGTCGATCGCTGGTCCCTGGTCGCCCTGATCCTGCTGATCGGCGTCGGCGCGATTCTGACCATGGCCGCGAGTCCGGCCATCGCCGAGCGCATGGGCGTCGACAGCTTCTTCTTCGTGCGTCGTCAGCTATTGTTCCTGATGCCCGCCGTGGCGTTGATGTTCGGGGTTTCCCTGATGTCGCCGACTACGGTGCGGCGTCTCGCCGTGGTCGGGCTGGCGCTCACCATGATCCTCATGCTGGTCACCCTGGTCGCCGGCGTCGAGGTCAATGGGGCGCGGCGCTGGCTCCGCCTGGGCGGCTTCTCCCTGCAGATTTCCGAATTCGCCAAGCCCTTTTTCGCGGTCACCACGGCCTGGTTGTTCGCCAGCCGGCGGGCCGATCCGACGTTTCCCGCCCATTATATCTGCATCGCCACCTGCGCCATGATCATCGCCCTGCTCATGCTGCAGCCCGATTTCAGCATGGCGGTGCTGATCGTCGCCGTCTGGTTCGCCCAGTATTTCCTCGCCGGTCTCAATCTCGGCTGGCTGGCGGCCATCGGCGCCGCTGCCGTTGCCGGCATCGCCACCGCCTACGCCTTCGTGCCCCATATCACTTCGCGCATCGACCGCTTCCTCGACCCGGCATCAGGCGACAGCTATCAGGTCGACACGGCGCTCGAAGCCTTCATGAACGGCGGGCTGTTCGGCCGCGGTCCGGGCGAGGGCGTGGTCAAGGAAGTCCTGCCCGATGCCCATAGCGATTTCGTATTCGCGGTCGTCGGCGAGGAGTTCGGCCTGCTGCTCTGCCTCGCCATCATCGTCCTGTTCGGCTTCGTGGTGCTGCGCGGCTTCGGCCGGGTGCTGCGCGGCGACAGCCTGTTCGTCCTGCTCGCTGTCGGCGGCCTGCTCATCCAATTCGGCCTCCAGGCCTTTCTCCATATGGGGGTGACGTTGGGGCTGGTGCCGCCGACCGGCATGACCCTGCCATTCGTGTCCTACGGCGGCTCCTCGGTCATCGCCATCGCCCTCGGCATGGGCATGATGCTGGCCTTGACCCGGCGTCCCCGAAGCCAGGGAGGCGCGCCATGAGCGGTCTCATTCTGGTCGCCGCCGGGGGCACCGGCGGTCATGTCTTCCCGGCCCAGGCGCTGGCCGCCGAACTCGGCCGACGGGGCCGCAAGCACGGCTTCATCACCGACCGCCGGGGCGCTGAATTCCACACGGATTATCACGGTGGCGAGGTCTATCGGGTCAGCGCCGCCGCGGTCACCGGGCGCGGCGTGACGGGCCGGCTGCGCGGCCTCGCGGCAATCGCCGTGGGAATTTTCCAGGCGCGCCGGCTGTTGCGCCGCCTGCGGCCCGCCGGGGTCGTCGGCTTCGGCGGCTATGCCTCGGTGCCGGCGGTGCTGGCGGCGGCGCAGCTTGGCCTGCCGACGGCTATTCACGAACAGAATGCGGTCTTGGGGCGCGCCAATCGTCTGCTGGCGCCCCGGGTGCGGGCGATTGCGACCGCCTTCGCCGACGTGGCGCGGCTTTCCGACGCCGACCGTGGCAAGGCCGAGCAGACCGGCAATCCAGTGCGCGCGGCGGTGGCGTCGCTCGCCATGACACCCTATCCGGCGCCCCAGCAAAACGAATCCCTATCGATCCTGGTTACTGGTGGCAGCCAGGGCGCGGCGGTAATGACCCAAGTGGTCCCCGGGGCTCTCTCCTCCCTCCCCGGATCGCCGCGCCGAAGATTACGCGTCGTCCAGCAATGCCGGCCCGAGCAGATCGACGCCGCGCGGGCGATCTATCATGCAGCTGGCATCGAGGCCGAGCTGGCGACCTTCTTCGATGATATGCCGGAGAGGCTTGCCGCTGCGCAGCTCGTCATCGCGCGGGCCGGAGCCTCGACCGTGGCCGAGCTTACCGCCGCCGGCAGACCGGCAATCCTGGTGCCGCTGCCCTCGGCCGCCGACGACCATCAAACCGCCAACGCCCGCGCCATCCACGACGCCGGCGGCGGCTGGCTGATGGCCGAGAACGATTTTACCGGCCCGGCGCTGACAGCCCGCATCGGCGACTTTCTCGATCAGCCCGGGCAGCTTGCCGAGGCCGCCGCGAAAGCCCTCGCCTTGGGCATACCGGACGCAGCCGAACGGCTTGCCGGCTTTGTCGAGGGCTGCATGCCGCTCGGGGAGATCGCCGCATGAGAGCGATCCCGCTTGATATCGGCACCATCCATTTCGTCGGCATCGGCGGCATCGGCATGAGCGGAATCGCCGAGGTGCTGCATAATCTCGGCTACAGTGTCCAGGGCAGTGACCTGGCCGAGAACGCCAATGTGCTGCGCCTGCGCGGCCTCGGCATCGCGGTCGCCATCGGCCATCGCGAAGACAATCTGGGCGACGCTCAGGTGGTCATCGTGTCCTCGGCGGTGAAGCCCGGCAACCCCGAGGTATCGGCGGCGCGGGCGCGCTTCATCCCGGTGGTCGGGCGCTCGGAAATGCTCGGCGAGCTGATGCGCCTGCGCTGGTCGATCGCGGTCGGCGGCACCCACGGCAAGACCACCACGACCTCGATGATCGCCGCCGTGCTCGACGCCGCGCGCTATGACCCGACCGTGATCAACGGCGGCATCATCAACGCATACGGCACCAACGCGCGGCTCGGCGGCGGCGATTGGATGGTCGTCGAATCCGACGAATCCGACGGCAGCTTCACCAAGCTGCCGGCGACCATCGTGGTGGTCACCAACATCGATCCCGAGCATCTCGATCATTACGGCACGTTCGACGCCCTGCGCGCCGCCTTCGAGACCTTCGTCGAGAACATTCCCTTCTATGGTTTCGCCGTGCTCTGCGTCGATCACCCCGAGGTCCAGGCGCTGATCGGGCGCGTCTCGGACCGCCGCATCATCACCTACGGCTACAGCCAGCAGGCCGATTTCCGCGCGATCGATATCTCCGCCGGTCCCGAGGGCATGGTCTTCGACGCCATCGTGCGCGACCGCGACGGCGGGGCGGACCACACCATCGAGGCGCTCCATCTGCCCATGCACGGACGCCACAATGTGCTGAACGCCATGGCGGCGGTCGCCCTGGCCGGGGAAATTGGCATCGCCGAGGATGTCTTGCGCCGCGCCCTGGCCGGTTTCAAAGGGGTCAAGCGCCGTTTCACCATTGTCGGCAGTGCCGGCGGCGTCACCGTGGTCGACGACTACGGCCACCATCCGGTTGAAATCACGGCGGTGCTCGAAGCCGCCCGGGCGGTCTACTCGGGGCGTGTCATCGCCCTGGTTCAGCCCCACCGCTATAGCCGCCTGCGTGACCTTTTCGAGGAATTCTGCGGCTGCTTCAACGATGCCGACATGGTGCTGGTGGCCGATGTCTATGCGGCCGGCGAGGAGCCCATCGAGGGCTTCGACCGCGACGCCCTGGTCGAAGGCCTGCGCGCCCGCGGCCACCGGAATGTGGAGCCGCTCGCCGAACCCGCCGCCCTGGCCGCCATGGTCGCCGACGCGGCGCGTCCCGGCGATGTGGTGATCTGCCTCGGCGCCGGCACGGTAAGCGCCTGGGCGCAGGCCCTGCCCGGCGAGCTCGAAGCCTTGTATGCGGCGCGCGGCGCCCGGGAACAGGGGGCCGGCAAATGATGGCGACGTCCCGCATGACAGACCGGCTCATCGATCGGCTGCCCAGCGTGCGCGGGCGCTATAGCGAGGACGTGGCGCTCGATCGCATCACCTGGTTCGGAGTGGGCGGCCCGGCGGAGGTTTTATTTCGTCCCGCCGATGCGGGAGACCTTGCCGACTTTCTCGCGGCGGCGCCGAAGGACGTGCCGGTGATGGCCCTCGGCGTGGGCTCGAACCTGCTGGTGCGCGACGGCGGCGTGGCGGGCGTGGTCATTCGCCTGGGCCGTGCTTTCGCCGCGATCGAGACCCATGGCGAGCTGGTGACGGCCGGCGCCATGGCGCTCGATATGATGGTTGCCAAGGCGGCGGCGGCGGCGGGGATTGCCGGGCTCGAATATCTCAGCGGCGTCCCCGGCACCATAGGCGGCGCCTTGCGCATGAATGCCGGGGCCTTCGGTTGCGATATGGCGGCGGTGCTGGTCGAGGCCACGGCCATCGACAGGGGCGGCCGCAAGCATCGCCTGGCGCTCGAGGACATGGGCTACGGCTATCGCTCGTCGGCGGCGCCCGAGGATTTGATTTTCACTTCGGCCACCCTGCGCGGCGTCGCTGGCGACCCGGCGGACATCACCGCGCGCATCGCCGACATCGCGGCCGAGCGTGAGACATCCCAGCCCCTGCGCACCCGCACCAGCGGCAGCACATTTAAGAACCCCGGCAAGAACCCCGACGGAAAAGATTCCGGCGGTGCAAATGCCTGGGAATTGATCGATGCCGCCGGCTGCCGGGGTCTGACGCGCGGCGGCGCCATGGTTTCCGAGAAGCATTGCAACTTCCTGATCAACACAGGCGCGGCCAGCGCCGCCGACATCGAGGGCCTCGGCGAGGAAGTCCGCCGCCGGGTCGCCGAGAACAGCGGCGTGACCCTGGAATGGGAAATCAGGCGGGTCGGCAGGCACGCGGGGAGTATCGCGTCATGAACAAGCATGTCGCCGTGCTGATGGGCGGCTGGTCGGCCGAACGCGAGGTCTCGCTGGAAAGCGGCCGCGAGGTCGCCAAGGCGTTGGCCGCGCGGGGCTACGCGGTCGATACGGTCGATGCGGGCCGCGATCTTGCCGCCATCCTGGCGGCGCTCGAGCCGCGTCCCGATGCGGTGTTCAACGCCCTGCACGGCCGCTGGGGCGAGGACGGCAACGTTCAGGGCCTGCTCAATATTCTCGGGCTGCCCTATACCCATTCAGGCCTGCTCGCCTCGGCCATGGCCATGGACAAGGTGGTCGCCAAGCGTCTGTTCGCCGCCGCCGGCATCACCTGTCCCGAGGGCGTGGTGGTCGATATTGATCGCGTGCTCGCCGGGCATGTCATGGATCCGCCCTACGTGGTCAAGCCGATCAACGAGGGCTCCAGCGTCGGCGTCCATATCGTCCTGGCCGGCGACAACTACCCCGGCCTCGATCGCGCGGCCTGGAAGTTCGGTAGCGAGGTGCTGGTCGAGCGCTACATTCCGGGCCGCGAATTGACCGTCGTCGTCATGGGCGATAAGTCCCTCGGGGTTACAGAATTGCAGCCGCATAAGGGCTTCTACGATTACGAGGCCAAATACACCGACGGCAAGACGACCCATCTCTGCCCGGCGCCGCTTTCCGAAAAAATCAGCCACATGGCCATGGACGCGGCGCTTGAGGCCCATCGGGCGCTCGGCTGCCGGGGCGTCAGCCGGGCCGATTTTCGCTATGACGACACCGATGACGAGACGGGTGACGAGCCGGGCAAACTGTATCTGCTGGAGATCAATACCCAGCCGGGAATGACGCCCCTGTCCCTGGTGCCCGAGCAGGCGGCCCAAATGGGCATCGAATTCGGCGCCCTGGTGAGTTGGATGGTGGAGGCTGCGCAATGCGACGCCTGACCGAAACGCCCCGTAAATCGACGCGCGGCCGGCGCTCAATGACGGCGCGCTGGCGGCGGCCCTGGGTAATCCGCGGCGGCGCCATCCTGGGCTTCGTCATCCTGGTCGGCGCGGTCGGCTGGACCGGGGCCGATGGACGGCTGGAAGCGGCCTATGAGAACGCCCGTGCCGGTCTGATCGAGTTCTCCGCCGCCGCCGGCCTGGTGACCGGCGAAGTCTTTGTGGTGGGGCGCGAGAAGACGCCGCGCGGGGTGCTGATCGACGCCCTCGACGTGACCTTGGGCAGCCCGCTTTTGAGCTTTGACGCCGAGGCCGCGCGCCGCCGTATCGAGGCCATCGGCTGGGTCCGCGAGGCGGTCGTCGAGCGCCGCTTCCCCGACACCATTTTCCTGCGCATCGTGGAGCGTGATCCGCTCGCTCTGTGGCAGAGGGCCGGGAAGTTTGTCGTGATCGACAGCGACGGCGTGGTGATCGACGGCGCGTCGCCGAAGCGCTACGCCCTGCTGCCGGTGATCGTCGGTGACGACGCCCCGGCCAACGCCGGGCTACTGCTTACCGTGCTCGCCACCGAGCCCAGCCTGCACCAGCGGGTAAAGGCCGCGGTGCGGGTCGGCGGGCGGCGCTGGAACCTGCGTTTCGACAACGGGATCGATGTGGAATTGCCCGAGCGGAATTTTGCCGCGGCCTGGCGGCGGCTGGCCGAATTTGAACGGATCCATCAACTGCTGGCGCGCGATATCACCACCATCGACCTGCGTTTGCCGGATCGCCTCGTGGTGCGTCCGGCGGAGGCCTTCAGTGGGTGGGGCGCCGAAGGTGAAAACACATGAGTAAGAGCAAGATGCGTAACGGAGCGATCGCGGCGCTGGACGTCGGCACGTCGAAAGTCTGTTGTTTCATCGCCCATGTCGATGAAGACGACGGCTTGCGCATCGCCGGCATCGGTTTTCATGAGGCTCGCGGCCTGCGCGCCGGGGCGATTGTCGATATGGAAGCCGCCGAGACCTCGATCCTGGCCGCCGTGCATCATGCCGAGCAGATGGCCGACGAGACCATCCGCGAGGTCACCCTGAGTTTTTCGTCAGGCGCGCCGCAATCGCGCTCCGTCGCCGTGGAAGTCGCGCTCAACGGCCATGCAATCGACGATGCGGATCTGCGCCGGGCGCACGCCCAGGGCCACCCCAACGGAGACCTCGGCGACCGCAAGATCGTCCATACCATACCCGTCGGCTACACCATCGACGGCAGCCGCGGCATCCGCGACCCGCGCGGCATGTTCGGCGAGCGTCTCGGCGTCACCATCCACACCATCACCGCCCAGCCCGGCCCCTTGCGCAACCTGAAGACCTGTGTGTCGCGCTGCCATCTCGATGTGGCCGATTGCGTTGTTTCCGCTTATGCATCGGGCCTCTCCTGTCTCGACGAGGATGAGCGACACCTCGGCGTCACCCTGATCGATATGGGCGGCGGCGCGACGAGTATCGCGGTGTTCATCGATGACGACATCGTCCATGCGGACGTGGTGCCGGTCGGCGGCAACCATATCACCAACGACATCGCCCGGGGCCTGTCGACGCCGGTCAACTATGCCGAGCGCATGAAGGTGCTGTATGGCGGCGCCCAGTCCAGCGCCGACGATGAGCGCGAGACCATCGATGTGCAGCTGATCGGCGAGTCCGAGGACGCCGGCGTCAATCCGGTGCCGCGCGCCCAACTCATCCGCATCATCCGGCCGCGCCTCGAGGAGATCTTTGAAATCGTGCGCGCTCGGCTCGAAGCTAGTGGTTTTGCCGAGCAGGCCGGCCGCCGCATGGTGCTGACCGGCGGTGCCAGCCAGCTTCATGGGATTCGCGAACTGGCAACTCAGATGTTTGGCAAAACGGTCCGCCTGGGCCGTCCTAGAAATATTCAGGGACTCGCCGAGGCGACCGGCGGCCCGGCCTATTCGACATGCGCCGGCCTGCTGCATTACGCCCAACGGCGCCGGACTTTACCGTCCGAGCTGCCGGCTGGTGTCCACGGTGGAACAACGGGCCATCTCGGCCGCATCGGGCAGTGGTTTCATGCCCATTTTTAGACATTCCAATTGCCGGCGTCGGGGCGCCGGTCGTACCCAGCGTCGGCTCACGCCGGCGTCCCCGGAACCCAAAGTACTCTGGAGGCTATTATGACCATCAATCTAAGCATGCCGGCGACTCACCAACTCAAGCCGCGCATCACCGTTGTCGGCGTCGGCGGGGCGGGCGGCAACGCCGTCAACAACATGATCACGTCCCATCTCGAAGGCGTCGAATTCGTGGTGTCCAACACCGACGCTCAGGCCTTGGCGCAATCGCTGTCGGAGCGGCGCATTCAAATGGGCGTCAGCATCACTCAAGGGCTCGGCGCCGGGTCGCAACCCGATGTCGGGCGCGCCGCCGCCGAGGAGGCGAACGACGAAATTATCGAGCATCTCGAAGGCAGCAACATGGTGTTCATCACCGCCGGCATGGGCGGCGGCACCGGCACCGGCGGGGCGCCGGTGGTGGCCCGCGCCGCTCGGGAAATGGGCATTCTCACCGTCGGCGTGGTGACCAAGCCGTTCCAGTTCGAGGGCGTGCATCGCATGCGCATCGCCGAGGAGGGGCTCGAGGAGCTGCAAAAATATGTCGACACCCTGATTATTATCCCCAACCAGAACCTGTTCCGCGTGGCCAATGAGCAGACCACTTTCGCCGACGCCTTCAAGATGGCCGACGATGTGCTCTATTCGGGGGTTCGCGGCGTGACCGATCTGATGGTCATGCCGGGACTCATCAATCTCGATTTCGCCGATGTCCGCTCGGTGATGGCCGAAATGGGCAAGGCGATGATGGGTACCGGCGAGGCCGAAGGCGAGGGCCGCGCCCTCAATGCCGCCGAGGCCGCCATATCGAATCCGCTGCTCGACGACATTTCCATGGCCGGCGCGCGCGGCGTTCTGATCAACATCACCGGCGGTCACGATATGACCCTGTTCGAGGTCGACGAGGCGGCCAACCGCATTCGCGACGAGGTCGATCCCGAGGCCAATATCATCTTCGGCTCGACCTTCGACGAGGAACTCGCCGGACGCATGCGCGTATCAGTAGTGTCCACCGGCATCGGCCTCGATGCAAGCGCGCGCCCACGCCCGGCAATCGCTGTCGCCGCAAAGCCCGTGCTGGTGAAAACCGACGAGTCCGACGAAACCGCCATGAAGACTCCGGACATCGAGGAGTCCAGCGGCATGGTTGCCGAATCGGCGATGCTCACGCCAGAAACCGAACCCCAAGCCGATCCCCAAGCCGAACTGGAGGATGAACAGGAAGCTGAACAGGCGGCTGAACCGGAGCCGGAGGAATCGGTGCGAGAGGTGCCATCGGTAGAAGCGTCTGTCGATGAGTTGGTCCGGGAGCTCGCCAAGGCGACGGCGTCGACCACGACGGTGCCCGAGGCCGCGCCGAAAGACGAACGGGTCCTCGAAACGGCTGGCGAAACACGGGCCCCCGCCACGGGGTACTTACCGCCGCCGCCGGTCTTGCCCGGTCTGAAGTCGACCCTGTCCAACAACGCTGAGCCGTTTGCAGGGGCGGCGATGAAGAACGGCGCGGCGCCGCGGATGAAAAGCGCGTTGTCGCGGGGCCTCAGCCTGTTTGAGCGGGCCACCGGCAGCGGTAAGGTCCGCAACGAATCGCCGCCGGCGGTGAAGACCGACCCGGTATTAAAGGCGGCCGAGGCGGCTCCCGAACCGGCGATTGCGGCAGCAGCTAAACCGGACGAGGGTTTGATTCTGCCCAAGGTCGAGGAGGATGTTCTCGACATCCCCGCGTTCCTCCGCCGACAGTCCACCTAAACGCATGTTATGTCTCCAGAGTCATGCGTAACATTCGGTCATAAAACGTGATTTGAGCGCCTCAAGGGAACTTGTTAGAAATTCCCTTGAGGCGTCTTTTCTCTCGTTTGTTTGGCTGGGTATGTATGTTGGGCTCGTTCGGGTGGTTGATCTGTAGTATTTGTGTCTTACCTCGGATTGAAAAATACCCGGTTGTCGAAAAAACGGGGATCTGAGGCCGGAGTTGAGTTTCTGGGGTAACGCGTTGAACATCTTGCGTAAACACGAGTAGTCCTTTGAGTATTGTTTGGCAAAATACACTGAAAACCGCAATCAGCTGTACGGGCATCGGCCTGCACGGTGGAAAGCGTGTGCAAATGACTCTGCTTCCGGCCGCGCCGGGAACGGGCGTCAAATTTCGTCGCACTGATCTTGACGGCCCGCTCATCGAGGCGCGCCATGACAATGTCAGCGACACCCTGCTGAGCACCAGCCTGGACAACCGGGACGGGCGCGGGGTGGCGACGATCGAGCATTTGATGGCGGCCCTCGCCGGCCTTGGCATCGATAATGTTTTGGTCGAACTCGACGGTGGCGAAGTGCCGGCCATGGACGGCAGCGCGGCCCCGTTTGTCTTCCTTGCCGAATGCGCCGGGATTGCCGAACAGCAGGCGCCGCGTAACGCCATAGAGGTTCTCAAGACCGTCACGGTGACCGACGGCGACAGCCGGATTACCCTGTCACCCGCCACCGGGTTCTCCATCTCGTTTGAGATCAGCTTCGACCATCCCGTCATCGCCGATCAATCCTGCTATATCGAGCTTGAGGACGGTGTCTTCAAGCGCGAACTCGCGCGTGCCCGCACCTTTGGTTTTCTCAGTGATATCAATAAATTGCGCGAGCAAGGTCTGGGCCTCGGCGGGTCTCTCGACAACGCGGTGGTGCTCTCTAAAGACGGCGTCATGAACGACGGCGGCCTGCGGTTTCTGGATGAGTTCGTGCGTCACAAGGCGCTCGACTGTATCGGCGATCTGTATCTTGCCGGCGCCCCCCTGCTCGGCCATGTTGAGTGTGTCCGCTCGGGCCACAGAACCAATCATCTCTTGCTGGAAGCGCTGTTCGCCGATGAAAGCGCATGGCGGTATGTGGTTCTCGACGGCAAGCATCTCGCCGGCGCGGCGGCGGAACGGTGGCGCGCCGCCTCGGTTGCCGCTCCCGCCTGACCATTCGGGCCAAGACTTTACCCACTTGGCCTTTCCCGCCTAGAGCAATATCCAATCAAATTGAACCGATAGGGTTCACTCTGATTGGGTCAAATTGCTCTGGTTTTTAAGAAGATAGAGCATCTTTATCCACAAGGTGGGTCGCTGAAAGCGACTCAACTTGATCGGATGATGCTCTAGAAATCCCGGTCGGGCAAATGTTATACTGACGCGGTATTCCTGCGGTTTCATGAAACGGTTTCGGCGTGCTCCAACATCATCGTAAATCTCTTCGATTACGCGATCGCTTCTGTCGTTTGCGGCGCTTCGCGGCGGGTCTTGTCGTCGTCTTCGCTCTTTCCGCCTGCGCCAGTGACGAGGTTCCCTACTTCGAGCGGCCGGTTGAGGATCTCTATAACGAAGCCATGGACCAGATGCTCAGCAATAATTTTGCCGCCTCGGCGGTCGCCTTCGACGAGGTCGAGCGTCAACATCCCTATTCCGTGTGGGCGACCAAGGCGCAGATCATGACCGCCTTTTCGTACTATCAAAACAACGACTATGACGAGGCGATCCTCGCGGCCAAGCGTTTCATCAACCTGCATCCCGGCAATCGCGACGTGGATTACGCCTATTACCTCGTCGCCATCTCCTATTATGAGCAAATATCCGATATCGGCCGCGATCAGAGGATGACCGAGCTTGCCTTCGAATCGCTGGAAGAAATTGTCCGCCGTTTTCCCGACAGCGTTTACGCCCGTGACGCCACCCTCAAGATCAACCTGACCCGCGATCACCTCGCCGGCAAGGAAATGGAGATTGGCCGTTTTTATCAGACAACCGGTCAGTACATCGCCGCCATCAACCGTTTCCGGATCATCATCGAGAAATATCAAACCACCTCTCAAGTGCCCGAGGCCCTGCTGCGCCTGACCGAATCTTATCTGGCCCTCGGCGTGGCCGATGAAGCCCAGGCGACGGCGGCGGTGTTGGGTTATAATTTCCCGGGCAGCGACTGGTATCAGGATTCCTACGCGCTTCTTACCGGGGTCAATCTACAGCCCAGGGAGGATGAGGAATCATGGATCGGCCGGGCCTGGAAATCGATTTTTTGAGTACCCCGGCGCGCTAATGCTCGTCAGCCTATCCGTACGCGACCTGGTCCTCATCGACCGCCTCGATCTGGAGATCGGTGGCGGGCTCTGCGCGTTGACCGGCGAGACCGGGGCCGGAAAATCCATTTTGCTCGACGCCCTCGGCCTGGCTCTCGGCGCTCGGGGTAACAGCGCCCTGGTGCGCAGGGACGCCGCCCAGGCCGTCATATCCGCCGGTTTCGAGCCGGCGGGCGATCATCCGGTCTGGCGCCTGCTGGAGGAGCGCGGTCTGGCCGACGACGGCCGCCTGGTCTTGCGCCGGCTGCTCACCGCCGACGGCCGAAGCCGCGCCTTCATCAATGACCAGCCGGTCGGCGTCACCCTGTTGCGTGAACTCGGCGAGACCCTGGTCGAAATCCAGGGTCAGGCCGGCCAGCGGGGCTTGCTGGATGTTTCAACCCACGGCGACCTGCTCGACAATTTCGGCGGCCTCATGGCCCAAGCCGGGAAGATGGGTGACGCCTTTCACGCGTGGCGCGATGCGGCGCGGGCGCTGGCCGACGCCGAGGCGGCCCTCGCCGAGGCGCGCCGGGACGAGGATTATCTCCGCCACATTGTCGCCGAGCTCGACGATCTCGCGCCGCTGCCCGGCGAGGAGGCCGACCTCGACACCAAGCGCAATATTCTCATGCAGGGCGAAAAGCTGGCCGAGGCGCTGGAAGCGGCGCGCGCCGAGCTCACCGATGGGCGCGGCATCGACGACCGCATCGGAACGGCCCAGCGGCTGATCCTGCGCACCGCCGACCGGGCTCCCGGCGCCCTGGACGGGGTCATCGAGGCGCTCGAGAGGACGATGATAGAGAGCGCCGAGGCGATGATCGCCCTGGACGCGGCGGCGCGCGATCTGGCCCCCGATGCCGACCGCCTGGAAGCCACCGAACAGCGCCTGTTCGCCCTCCGCGCGGCGGCGCGCAAGCATAATACAAACCCGGATGCCTTGGCCGCCCTGCGCGATGAATTTGCCGCCAAGCTGACCTCCATCGAGGATGGCGGCTCCGCCCTCACCGCTCTCTCCAAGGCCGCCGATCAGGCGCGCAATCAGTTTGTCAAACGGGCCGGCGCCTTGTCGAAGAAGCGGATCCTCGCCGGGCGCGCCCTGGATAAGAAGGTGATGGCGGAGCTGCCCCATCTCAAGCTCAAGCAGGTCGTCTTCGCAACCCGGCTCGATCCCCTGGACGAGGCGGCATGGACCACCAGCGGGGCCGAGCGCATCCGGTTCGAGATCGCCACCAATCCCGGCGACCAGCCGGGCCCGATCGAGGCCATCGCCTCGGGCGGGGAACTATCGCGCATCATGCTGGCGCTCAAGGTGGTTCTCACCCAATCCGGCGCGGCGCCGACCCTGGTGTTCGATGAAGTCGATAGCGGCATCGGAGGTGCCGCCGCCGCTGCCGTCGGTGAACGACTCGCCAGGCTCGGGCAGTCGCTTCAGGTGCTTGTGGTGACCCATTCGCCCCAGGTCGCGGCGCGCGCCGATCACCATTTCCGGGTGGTCAAGCAGGGCGATGAGGACCGGGCGATCACCCGGGTCGAGCCGTTGGCCGACGACGCCCGCCGCGAGGAGGTCGCGCGTATGCTGGCCGGTGAGCATATCACCGATGCCGCCCGCGCCGCCGCCGCCAGCCTGATAGACGCATGACAAATGTCGAAGATCTGACAGCCGAGCAGGCGACGGCGGAGTTGGCGCGATTGGCTGCCGAGATCGCCCGTCATGACCGGCTCTATCACCGCGACGATGCGCCGGAAATCAGCGACGGCGACTATGACGCCCTGCGCCACCGCAACGACGCCATCGAGGCGCGGTTTGAAGGGCTTATACGGGCCGACAGCCCGAGCCACCGGGTTGGGGCCGAGCTTGCGGAGGGTTTCGCCAAGGTGACCCACGGCCGTCCCATGCTGTCGCTCGGCAATGCCTTCGATGGCGATGAAATACGCGAGTTTGACCAGCGCGTCAGACGTTTCCTCGGCCTCGGCGACGAGCAGGACGTCGCCCTGGTGGCCGAGCCCAAGATCGACGGCCTGTCGGCCTCCCTGCGCTACGAGCACGGACAGTTTACCGTCGGGGCGACCCGGGGAGACGGGCAAATCGGCGAGGATATCACGGCCAACCTGCGTACCCTGCGCGACGTGCCCTTGGCGCTGGTCGGCGACGATCTGCCCGCCCTGCTCGACGTGCGCGGCGAGGTCTATATGGCGCGCAGCGATTTCGAGGCGCTCAATGTTCAGCGTCTCGCCGCCCACGAGCCGCCTTTCGCCAACCCCCGCAATGCCGCCGCCGGATCGTTGCGCCTGCTCGACAGCACGATCACGGCGGCGCGAAATCTGCATTTCTTCGCCTATGCCTGGGGCGAGGTCTCGCCGCCGCCCGAGGGCGACCATTGGGATATGCTCGAGCGGTTCGCGCGCTGGGGATTTACGGTCAACCCCAACACCCGGCGCTGCGCCGACGTTGGCCAGGCCCTGGCCTTTTATGACGATATCGCGGCCCGCCGCGCCGCGCTGCCCTACGATATCGACGGCGTGGTCTATAAGGTCGACCGGCTCGACTGGCAGGACCGCCTCGGCATGGTGAGCCGCGCGCCGCGCTGGGCCATCGCCTATAAGTTCCCCGCCGAACAGGCACTCACCACGGTGCTTGCCATCGACATCCAGGTCGGCCGTACCGGCGCCCTGACTCCGGTTGCGCGGCTCGAGCCGATCACCGTGGGCGGCGTGGTGGTCTCCAATGCGACGCTTCACAACCAGGATGAAATCAGCCGCAAGGACGTCCGCGTCGGCGATACGGTGGTTGTACAGCGCGCCGGCGACGTCATTCCCCAGGTCGTCGAGGTGGTGTTGGATCAGCGCCCCGAGGGCGCCGAGGCCTATGAATTTCCTACGGAGTGCCCGGTCTGCGGCAGCCGGGCGGAGCGCGAGGACGGCGAGGTCGTGTGGCGCTGCACCGGCGGCCTGAAATGCGAGGCTCAGGCGGTCGAGCGCCTGCGCCATTTCGTCAGCCGCGACGCCTTCGATATCGAAGGCCTGGGCGCGAAGCAGATCGAAGAATTCTGGAAGGCAGATTTTATACGCCATCCCGCCGATATCTTCACCCTCGAGGCGCGGAACCTCGCCTTGGCGGGCCGATCCGGCTGGCAAGAGACTTCGGTGACCAATCTGTTTGCGGCGATCGAGGCGCGCCGCCATGTTTCCCTGGGCCGCTTCATCTACGCCCTCGGCATTCGCCATGTGGGCGAAACCACGGCGCGTCTGCTCGCCAAGAGCTATGAAACCTGGCCGTCATTCATCGCCAAGATACAAGAGGCGCGGCGGCGCGACGGCGATGCCTATCAGGCGCTCATGGTGATCGACGGCATCGGCCCGAAGATGGCCGAAAACCTGGTCAGTTTCTTTGCCGAGAAAGAGAATTTCGATGCGGTTACCGAGCTTGCCAATGCGGCGATGCCGCGCGACTACGTTGCCCCGAGCGGGCCGGCAACCCTCGATGGCAAGACCATCGTTTTTACCGGCGGACTCGAGACCATGACCCGCGCCGAGGCCAAGGCGCGCGCCGAGGCCCTCGGCGCCAAGGTCGCGGGCTCGGTGTCGAAGGCGACCGACTATCTGGTTGCCGGGGCCGACGCCGGTTCCAAGGCCGCCAAGGCGCGCGACCTCGGCGTCGCCACTCTGGACGAAGCCGCGTGGCTGGCGATGATCGCCGGCAATAACCTGAGCGAGGGCGAGGGCGAGGGCGAGAGCTAACCCAAGTCCGAGGTTGATTAGGTGTATATACACCTAATCAACCATAGGCAATTATGGAGATCGCACGCTGGGCTTCCGAACCCATGCATTTTCGGCATGACAGCCGCGCATTTCGGGCACTTGTGATCGGCGGTTGGAGCGCCTATCTCGCAATCAGAACATTTGATCACCCACACCACACATCGCCCACGCGATTTCATACCGGAGACAAGACAATGAACATCCTCAAGAGCCTCAACAATTGGCGCAAGCGGTCGGCCTCGCGCAGCCAGCTTTCCCGCCTCGACGACCGGCTGCTCGCCGACATCGGCATCAACCGTTCTGACATCGACGCCGTGGTTCGCAAGCTCGTCTAATCGACTACGACAACATGACCGGATAGGGCGGTGGCGCGAGGCGTGTCACCGCCCTATTTCTATGCATACAGGACATGCGGCCAGTGTATAGAATATGATTTTCGAGGAGCTGGGAGGCCGGGTAGATGGGCGTACAGGGGGAGAGGGCAGGCCGCGCGCGGAGTGGCGGCAGGGCAGCGCGGCGGCAAGCGCGTTGTCGGCCGGCTTTGGTGCAGATGCCTTATATTTCCAGGCGTATTCCGCTCACCGAGGTGTTGTCGGACGAAGGCCTCGAAATCATCGAGAACAACGCCGAGACTATCCTCGAGGAAATCGGCATCGAGTTCCATGACGACGAAGAGGCCCTGGCGATCTGGCGCGAGGCCGGCGCCGACGTGCAGGGCACCCGCGTGCATCTGCCCCGCGGACTAGCGCGGTCCCTGATTAAATCGGCGCCCGAGATCTTCACCCAGCATGCCCGCAACCCCCAGCGCTCCGTACAGATCGGCGGCGACGCCACGGTGTTTGCGCCGGTTTACGGTCCGCCCTTCGTGCGCGACATCGAAGGCGGGCGGCGTTATGCGACGATTGAGGATTTCCGCAATTTCGTGAAGCTCGCCTATATGACGCCGTCGCTTCATCATTCCGGCGGCACGCTGTGCGAGCCGGTCGATATCGCCGTCAACAAACGCCATCTCGATATGGTCTACAGCCATATCCGCTATTCCGACAAACCCTTCATGGGCTCGGTCAGATCGGAAGAGCACACGTCTGAACTCCAGTCACGA
>ERZ813253.36-NODE-36-length-57384-cov-8.323332_pt1 | contig 57384 bp, 63 predicted proteins | sample MGYA00520893_ERZ813253 | MGnify/ENA primary metagenome ERZ813253 (study PRJEB31669, sample SAMD00080414) | marine metagenome | biome: oceanic hadal pelagic zone biome; feature: marine hadalpelagic zone; material: sea water | place: Pacific Ocean:Izu-Bonin Trench...
AAAACATTAAATATAAAATGTATAGTTATTTTGGGAATTTTAATGTTAATTGTATCTATTTCAGGTGACATTCCAATGGTGGAAGCTCATCCTCATGCAACCATAGATCTAATGGAATCTCACTCTTACGATGTTCATGATGATGACTTTTAAGAATATTTCATAGTGCATTAGTTCGAACATGTGATAATTTCAACATATGATTTTATCGTCAGCATTTTGTTTGGATGAAATCTGATTTTTTGGTTTAGATTTTATGGTTAATTCTAGTATTGTTGAATGGCTTTAGTTTTTTTAATGAATAGTAATCCTAAATAAATACAAGAAGAATTTACTTATTTTATGGTTAAATTAAGAATCCGTTCGGGAAGAGGAACAAGAATTATTGAAGTTGACAGTGATGCCACAAAATGGACTGGTGCTGAATTTAAAGCAATTCAAGAATCAAGGAAAAAAGCAGCAGCAAATACAATGGTTTCCTCAGGTAGAGGAACAGGTAGAAGAAGATTAGGAGATATTGCTGAACCAAAAAAGAGACCAGAATACAAAGGTACAATGTCTTCAGGTAGAGGAACAGGTAAAAGAAAAAAGAAGTAAAAAAAATCGTAAAATAACCTAATTTTTCATTTTTAATATTTTTTCTTGTTTATTGTCAGCTAGATTTGATTTTACTATATTTTGATGTCAGGATTTCCAGCCTTAAGTTTTTCCCAATCTGCAAGAAAGTTTTCTAAACCAATTTTTGTCAATGGGTGTTGCATCATCTTATCCAATACTACAGGAGGTAAAGTTACTACATCTGCTCCAATTTTTGCAGCATCAATTACATGTATTGGATGACGAATACTTGCAACAAGTATCTTAGTTCCAAAATTATAATTGGAAAATATTTCTTTGATTTCTTTAATTAGATGCATCCCATCTTGGCCAATATCATCAAGTCTTCCAATAAATGGACTAACATATTTTGCGCCAGATTTTGCAGCAAGCAAAGCCTGATTTGGGGAAAATATCAATGTAACATTAACAGGAATTCCTTCTGACGAAAGTGATTTACATGCTTTCAAACCATCAGGAGTCATAGGAACTTTAACGACAACATTATCTCCATATTCACGAAGACGTTTGCCTTCCTCCATCATTCCAGAATATTCTGTACTTACAACTTCAAGACTTACATCACCTTTGATAATTTTTGTAATCTCTTTCATTGCATCCTTTGGATTGCCTCCTTCCTTAGACAATAAAGAAGGATTAGTTGTGATTCCATCTATTAATCCCATATCATTAAATTTTCTAATAGACTTTAGATCAGCAGTGTCAAGAAAAATTTTCATAACTTTTTATTCCTAATTTCTCTGACTTGTTTTGCCATATTAAAAGATGTTATTCCATGCTTTTCGAAAAGTAAGGGAACTTCGTTATCTCGAGCTGATTCTCCAAACATATCTTGAGTCCCAATTCTCTTTATTGGTATAGGATATGATTCAGAAACAGATTCTGCAACAGCAGAACCCATTCCACCAAAAATATTGTGCTCTTCAGTAGTAACTATACAACCTGTTTCTCTTGCTGCTTTTTCTAAAATTTTATTGTCAATTGGCTTTATTGAAAACATATCCAAAACTCTACAGGAAATTCCTTCTTGCTGTAATGATTCAGCTGCATCTAAAGCCATTCTAACAGTAATTCCACATGCTGCAATAGTGCAATCAGAACCATCTCTTAGAGTAATACCTTTTCCAATTTGAAAATCTTGAGATTCTGAATGAACTATAGAAGTTTTTGATCTTGCCATTCTCATGTAAAATGGTCCATATTCATTTGCCATTAAATGAGTTAATTTAGAAACTGAAATTGTATCAGCAGGAATGAAAACTCGGAAATTAGGAATAACTCTCATTATTGCAATGTCTTCAAGTTGTTGATGTGAACCACCATCAGGCCCAACAGATAATCCTCCATGAGACACAACTAATTTCACATTAAGGCCTTGCTTCCCTTGTGGTGAAGGATAAGCAATATTATTTCGAATTTGATCAACTGCTCTTCCTGGCAAAAATATTGCATAAGTGCTAGCAAAAGAAATTTTTCCAGATGCTGCTAATCCAGCAGAAACTGTAACAAGATTTGCTTCAGCAATACCGACATTGAAAAATCTATCAGGAAATTCTTTTCCAAAGCTAGAGGTCTTTAGTGAATCAGTTGTGTCGGCACCTAAAACTACAACATTTGGATTCTCTTTTCCAACTTGAATCAAAGTTTTGGAGTATTCTGAACGCATATCAGTCATTATTAGTTCATTCAAATGTATCCTGCCTCCTGTGCAATTTTTTTAATTTGTTCTTGTTTTTCTCCTACAATATGCAAACTAATCCATTTGTTTACTAAATCAGATCCGCCTAATTCGTTGGCTTTATCAAGCAAAATACTTCTTCTAGATTTTAAAACCTCAGTTCTAAAGTCTCTAATTGCTGCTCGTACATCTTGCTGTCCAATAATGGCACCCCCTCCAACAAATACACGAGCACCATCTGCAAAAAGTGAGCCAATATTTTCAAGATTTACTCCTCCATCAGCCTCAATATAGCCTGAAAAATTGTGTTTCTTTAAAATAGAATTCAATCTAGCTATCTTTGCGTGTGTTTCTTCAATGAATTTCTGACCAGATTTTCCAGGAACCACAGACATTACAATTAATTGATCAAGTGAAGATAAGAATTTGTAAGACCATTCAGGTAATTCAGTATCAGGATTTATTGCAAAGCCTACACCAACTTGATTTTGTTTTAGTAAATCATGAATTTCTCCAAAACTAGATTCATCAGTTACTTCAGCATGAACTGTAATAATGTCACTACCTGCATCAATGTAATCTGTAACATGTTTCACGGGTTCATTTATCATTAAGTGTAAATCAAATGGAATTACAGTAAGATGTCTTAGCTCTTTGACTTTGTCATGATTAAAAGTTTTGTTTGGAACGAATTGACCATCCATCACATCAAGATGAATATAATCGGCTCTACTAGAAACACATCTTTTAATTTCATTTGCCAGATTTGTCATATCTCCGGCAATAATAGACGGAGCAATCATGAATTGTGAATCCAATTCATGATTAATTATAGGAACTACATCAGAGTCAGGAGCTTTTCCATGCCATTGTGGATTATCCTCCATGTGTTCTACGGATTTACCTTTAATTGTTCTTGATATTATCATAGTAGGAATTCCTTTTGTTGCATTTGCTTTTGCAATGGCAGTGTCAATTTGTTCAACTCTATGTCCATCAATTTCAATGACATTCCAACCAAAGGATCTCCACTTATCACCAGTCTTCCAACGTGATGCATCTTTCCACATTTCAGAAAGATCATCACCTTCTAATTTTTCATCTAGTGGCATTATTTTTTCAGTATAGGAATCTTGTTGAATGAAATTTCTATCAAGAAAAGCAGTAAGATTGTCAAGCTTGTATTTTGCAGCCATCATAGCAGCTTCCCAAATCTGACCCTCGTTTGACTCACCATCTCCAATGATAGTGTAAACATGGTAATCTTTGGAATTAATTTTTGCTGCAAGTGCAACTCCTATAGAATAAGATAATCCTGTGCCTAAAGATCCACCACAGAATTCCACACCAGGACATTTTAGGTCAGGATGTCCCTGTAATTTACTACCAAATTTACGGAGAGTTTCTAGTTCAGATTCTGGGAAATATCCTGCAACGGCCATGTTTGAAAACAAACCAGGAGCAGCATGACCTTTAGATAAAACTAAACGATCCCGGTCTTCCCACTGAGGATTATTAGGATCAAATTTCAGATATTTGTAAAATAAACAACCTAATATTTCTGCCATAGAGAAAGAACCCCCAGGATGCCCCGAACCGGCAATATTAGTTGCCTTAATCACTAACTTACGGGCTCTAAGAATATTTTTCTTAATTTGATAATAATTAAGTCCCATATTGATCATTATCTTAGTAAATTTAATAAAAATCTATTTCTGAAAAATTTTAATTTGATCGCCACTATATAATATTATGGAAATAAAAGAAAATGTTCCAATTGTAGTTTTTGATAATCAATGTTACTTGTGTGTGAAATTTGCAAAATTTGTTGATTTTTTTGCAAGAGGTAAAATTACGATGGTCGGACACTATTCAGATTTTGGGATAAAGATAAGAAATGAAATTCTAGATGAATCTGCTTTAGATATGTTTTGGTTTATTGATAAAAAAAGAGCATCTGGTGGAAGAGCAGCATTATTTCCATTATTAAAATCAATTTTTTCTAAAAAAACTGAGAAACCATCAACAATGAGAGTTAATGAAAGTTGTCGACAAGACTGCAAAACTGTTAAAGCAGTTTTTTTGAGATCATCAAGTCTTCTCACAAATAGCAAAAAAATAGATCTCTAGTAAATCTAAATAAGACTTGAAAACTTCGATACGCATAATGAAGGTAAAAACTGAAAGTTCTACAAAAATGAAAACACAACTTCTTTGTGGATTTGTATTAGAAAATTCAAACAAGGTTCTAGGATTAGGAAAATTTGATGTTAAAACATCCTCAGCAATTAATCAATCTCTAAAAGATATGGAAGGGAAATTAGGAAAATTAAACATTATTCCAGTACCTGGAAAAAAATCTACTCAAAGGATTCTACTTGCAGGACTAGGAAAAAAAGAGTGTTTAACAAAAGATACTATCAGATTAGTCTCAGGTAAAATTGCACAAAAAGCAAGAGAGTTAAAACTAAAAGAATTTTCAATAATTACACCTCCAAGTTTTGTAACTGATCAAATTTCATCAGTTACTCAGATTGTAGAAGGTTCAAAGATGGCTCTTTACAAGTTTGATAAATTTAAGGCAGAGAAAGCAGATAATTCACCAGATCTAACAATCATAGTTTCTAAATCAAACAAAGTCTCACAAGCAATCAAAACAGCTATTATTGTTGCAGATGGTTCCATATTTACAAAAAGTATTGCCAATTTACCTCCAAACGAATGCACTCCAAATACATTAGCAAATTTTGCAAAAATAATTTCTAAAAAGAACAAGATAAAATGCAATATATTTTCTAAATCTAAATTAAAAAAGAGAGGTTTTGGTGGAATTACGGCAGTGGGGCAAGGAAGTAAAAATGAACCTAAACTAATTGTTTTGGAACATAATCGTGGACCTAGTAACGAAAAACCAATTGTTCTAGTTGGTAAGGCAGTAACATTTGACACTGGAGGAATTTCGTTAAAGCCAGGAGAAAAGATGGACGAGATGAAGTTTGACAAATGTGGAGGTTGTACAGTTCTTGGAATAATGAAAGCAGTTTCAGAATTAAAACTACCAATTAATGTTATTGGAATTGTTCCATCAGTTGAAAATATGCCTAGTGGAGAATCATATAGACCAGGAGATATCATAAAGTTGTTTAGTGGAAAAACTGTAGAGATTCTTAACACAGATGCTGAGGGCAGGTTGATTCTAGCTGATGCGTTATCATATGGAGAAAAACACTATTCACCAAAGGCAATTATTGATTTTGCAACTCTAACTGGAGCATGTATCATAGCATTAGGTAATAATGTATCAGCAATAATATCAAATAATGAAAAACTAACAAAGAAAATCAATGAATCTTCTAAAAGAACAATGGAACAAGTTTGGGAGCTTCCATTAAATCAAGACTACATGGACATGATAAAATCAGAAGTTGCAGATATGAAAAATATTGGAATAGGGAGAGCTGCAGGAACCATCACTGCTGCAGCTTTTTTGAGAAATGCAATTGAAGATACACCATGGATTCATATTGATATTGCAGGAGTTGCATGGACACAAATAGCTACTAAAGAAAAATCATACAATCCAAAAGGTGCTACAGGTTTTGGTGTGAGATTGATTCTAGATTATTTACAAAATTTGTAAAACTAATAACCTCTACTATTTCTGTCAGGTTTTCCAACATTTGGATTTCTAAAACCATGTTTTTCCATCATATGATTTAAAAATCTAATATCATCTGAAAATGATTCACCGCATACAGTACAATTTGACATTGAAATCATAATAAAACCAATTTATTGATTATTAAAAGATTGATTGAAAATTATAAAATGCCAGCACTGTTGCTTCCCAAGGGCTCTCGCATCTTAGTAGCACAACAGCGACATCAGGTTTGACTTCCAAGTTCGGAATGGGATTGGGTCGCACCCTAACGCTATGGCCGGCTTGAAAAATTATGTCTGATTCTCATCTATTAATGTAACGCAAGATTTCAAATATGCTCAAAATAGGTATAAAGCAAAGAAAATACCGATTACAATATGACACACAGGGTTGCTGTTTTAGATAAGGAGTTATGCCAGCCGAAAAAATGTGGTTTAGAGTGCATAAAGTACTGTCCAGTCAACAAATCAGGCGCAGATTGTATTGTTCTGAATGAAGAATCAAAAAAAGCCCAGATCGATGAAGACATCTGTAATGGCTGTGGAATATGCGTCAAAGTATGTCCATTTGATGCAATAACTATTGTTAATCTTGCAAGTGAATTAGCTACAGACAAAATTCATCAATATGGTCCAAATTCATTTCGGCTATTTAGATTACCCACTCCAAAGATAGGGCAAGTTGTTGGACTATTAGGAAGAAATGGAATGGGAAAAAGTACGGTAATAAACATACTATCAGGAAATTTAAAACCAAATCTTGGAAGATATGAAAACCCACCTGAATGGGATGAGATTTTAAAATTTTACAGTGGAACTGAACTTAAACAACATTTTGAAAAAATTAAACAAAAACAAATCCGTGCATCAATAAAACCACAACAGGTTTATCAAATTACACAAGCATTTGATGGAACAGGAAAAGAACTTCTTGAGAAATATGATGAAAGAGGTGTATCCAGAGAGCTAATCAAAAAATTGCAACTAGAAAATTGTATGGAACAGAGTTTGAAGGAACTTAGTGGAGGCGAACTACAAAGAATAGCAGTAGCAGTAGCTGCATCAAAAGATACAGAATTTTACTTTTTTGATGAGCCATCATCATACAATGATGTTTTTCAAAGAATAGGAGTTGCTAGAGTAATTCAAAGTTTAGCTAGAATTGGAAAAAGTGTCATGGTAGTTGAACATGATCTTACATTATTAGATTTTCTCAGTGACTTTGTTGAAGTATTATATGGTGAACCCGCCGCATATGGAATAGTTTCAAGCGTTTTATCTACCAAAGTAGGAATCAATGTTTTTCTTGATGGATATTTACCAGCAGAAAATGTTAGATTTAGAGACAAGAAATTTTCTTTCGATGTATCCTCTTCGACTACGGATATATTTCAAGAAGGAAGTGACATTGTAACTTACCCAAAACTTGAGAAAAAATATTCTTCATTTTCAGTAACAATTGAGCCTGGTCGAGTAAGAAAAGGTGAAGTTTTAGGGATAATGGGCGCAAATGCTCTTGGAAAGACAACTATGATGAAGATGATTGCAGGAGTTGAAAAACCAGATTCTGGCAGTATTGATAAGAAAATAAAGATAGCATACAAACCTCAGTATCTTCAAAATGATATTGATGTAGAAGTTGTAGCATTATTAGATAAAGCAAATGACAATCCAGTTGAAGGTAGTCTTGAAGAAGAACAAATACTTGAACCATTAAAAATTAAAAAACTTTACAATAAATCTATCAAGAATCTTTCTGGAGGAGAATTACAAAAAGTAGCAGTTGCATCATGCTTATTGCAAAAAGTAGATCTGTATGCATTGGATGAACCATCAGCATTTTTGGATGTAGAGGATAGGATTGTAGTAGCAAAATTTTTACAGAAATTTGTTCGTTCTTTTGGAAAATCAGCAATAGTAATTGATCATGATTTGCAGCTGATGGATCTGGTTTCTGATACAATGATAATCTTTGAAGGAGAATCAGGAGTAGTTGGTCAAGCTACATCTCCAATGCCAAAAGCTAATGCTATGAATAGATTTCTAAAATCACTTGACATGACCTTTAGAAGAGATGAAAGAAGTCTCAGACCTCGTGTAAACAAACTAGAAAGTAGATTGGATAAAGAACAGAAGGCATCTGGAAATTATTATTACAAACATTGACTCGAATGTTAAAAAAGGCTTTGGAAAATACTCTCACATCAAAAGAAAGTGACGAGTTAATCTCAGCATTTGATCAAATTGGAGATATAATCATCATGCGAATTCCTGATTCTCTCTTATCAAAGAAAAAAATCATCGGCGAAACTTTGCTAAATGAGGTAAAAGTTGCTAGAAGTGTTTTTTATCAAGTATCAGATGTTGAAGGAGATTTTCGTACAAGAAACCTAGAGATTCTTGCAGGAGAAGACAATACTGAAACAGAATACAAAGAATTTGGTTGTAAATTTTTAGTAGATGTTGAAAATACATTTTTTTCACCTAGGCTTTCTACAGAGAGGGAAAGAATTGGAAATTTAGTTCAGGATGGAGAGGTAATGACCAATATGTTTGCAGGAGTAGGAATGTTTTCCATAATGGCTGCAAAAAAGAAAAAATGTACTGTTTATAGTCTTGACATAAACCCAGCTGCGTCAAATCTATGTGTAAAAAATATTGAATTAAACAAACTTGCTGGAAAAGTAATTTCTATAAACGGTGATGCGTCAGAAATCATCAAAGAGCAATTAGTTGACAAATCTGATAGAACGTTGATGTTGTTACCTGAAAGATCTGATGAATTTTTAGAATCTGCAATTACTACGACTAAAAATGGAGGGATTATTCATTACTATTCACATATTCATGCTGACAAAAAATCAGAAGCTGGAAAACTTTCAGAAGAACACTATCTTCAAGTTACACCAGTACAATCAAAAATTCTAAGTTCAAAAATTGTCAGAGCAGTAGGTCCTAGATATTATCAGACAGTAGTAGATGTAAAAATTTCAAAATAGATTAATCATCTGATGTGATTGATGCAGATGAAGGTTTTGTTGTTGCCATGACATATCCAATCCATGCAACTACTCCAAGTATTCCGCCTGCAATCATCAATACAGATAATTGTAATATAATAGGACTCCATTCAGAGAGCATCAACAAATATGCATAAATAAAAAATCCACCAATGCAAAGCACAAAAATTGTGATGCCTGTACCTTTACGCTTGTTCATGAAAAAGAATTTTACGTGAGTTATTTATTGGTTTGAACTAATTAAATTCAATTGCCATGAGATATGCATCTTCACCATCTCGATAGTAAGCATTTAGTTGTTGTCTAATAACAAATCCAAGTTTTTCATACATTCTCACAGCCTCATTATTACTACATCGTACTTCAAGGTGGAATTCATCACATTTTTTTAATTTTATGCCCTTGATGGATTCTTCAACAAGTACTCGTCCAATTCCTTTCTTTCTATAATCATCAAGAACTGCAACAGATACCATGTGGCCTTTTTTGACAAAACCTAATTTCTTAAAATTTGAAAAACCATATTCAGTTTTACACATAATATAACCAACATGTTTTCCTCCAATTTCTGCAACTATAAATGCCTCAGGAATTTCTGCAAGTAAGCTTTCATAGAAATAATCAGAATAGTGTTCAGGAAGTGTCTTCAAATTAATTTCCATTATAGGAATCAGATCGCTTATTTCTGCTCGTCTTATACTACAGTTACCTAATTCTCTAAGAATTACTTGCATGAAATATGATATGTGTATCAATATTTAATTTTAAACCAGAAAGCCATTTAATGGAAAGATTTAGTCTTAAAAAGATGGAAGAAGATTCACAAGAAGGAATTATTTCCCTAGTCAATTCCATATTTGAGGTCAGTGATTTTACAAAAGCAGAATTTTCATTAGAATTTAAAATTGAAGATTTGGAGTTCAAATCAAAGTTTGTGGATTTAGCAAGAAAGTTAGAAAATATGAGTTATGTATGTAAATTACAAGAAATAGAGGGTGCAAAATTCATCATCATTCAAAAATTTGCTGTAAAAAAACAGAGAAAGTGGTTGAGCAATACATGGACTCCTCGAATTTTGTTTGTCATTGTCATTTCATTTGTGATGATTGATGGATATTATAGAACGTATGGAACAAATTCAATTGTAGAGATTGGAGATCCTCTAGAGATAGCAGGAATCTATACATTATCATTGTTAGGAATTCTAGGGGTTCATGAGCTTGGTCATATTGTTGCTGCTAAAGCACATAAGCTAAAAACAACTTGGCCTTACTTTATTCCAGGATTGCCTATACTCGGCATTCCAACATTTGGTGCATTTATCCAATCAAAAGGATTGACTATTAATCGAGAAATTTTATTTGATGTTGCTATTGCAGGTCCTATTGCAGGATTAGTAATTGCAGTAATAGTTTCAATTTATGGAGCATATACTGCACCAGTTATAGAACAAGCAGTTGCTGCAGAATTATTTGCTGAAGATAGATTGATGGAATGGAGTCAAGGAGAACCATTGTTAATGTCTGCTAGTTTGGCAATGTTCGGCAAAGGAGGAGCTGGATATCAAGTCATCATGACTCCTATTATGTTCGCAGCTTGGATTGGATTTTTAATTACATTTTTGAATTTACTTCCAGCATGGCAATTAGATGGAGGTCATATGGCAAGAACTTTACTAGGTCAAAAGATGCACAGATATGCAACTTATGGAAGTATGGCAATTCTTGTTTTGTTAAATTATTGGTTAATGGCAATATTAATTCTAATAATGAGTTCAAGAAGTCCTAGTGCATCCCCATTGGATGATATTTCACCACTTTCAAGAAACAGAAAATTTGCATACATTGGAATCGTGGTATTAGCAGTTTTGTGCGCACCATTACCATCAGGTTTTTGGTCTAGTATTTTACCTTAACAAAAGTCTAGCACCATCTGTAACTACTACAACTTTTTGTTTCGCACCTTGTGTTTTAAGAATATAATCCAGAGAATACTTAATTCCTTGTAAAGAAATCATGTTAAGTTTCTTGGCATAAAATTCAGGAAGAATAGAAACTAAACAAATTTGAAAATTCTTTTGGACCTGTGAAAGAAATAACAAGTCTTCCATTCCACTAATGTATTTGATAGGATTTTCAAGTTGTTCTAAAGTTAATCTACCTTCAATGTATTGTTGAATTGCATCAGAACCTAAACCACTTTTACATTCAGCTACTAAAATAGCAAGACCGTCTTTTTTGATGGCATTTGCACAATTCCAGAGTGAAGAGAGCGATTTTCCAAGATTGTCATTACTTGAATCTTTTCCAGTACTAATTACCATAGTTTTATGGTGATCTATATCTTTGATTGAATGTGATTCCATAATTTTTGTTTCAGAAAGAGTTTCAGAAGGATGGCCTATAGAAAAATCAATTATACCTTCAGAATTTGCAACTATTTCAATTCCTTGAATTTCAAAATTATTGGTAAATTTTTTGGATTCTTCCAAACTTTCAGGGTATTGTCCAGGAGTAGGAAGATTTCCTTGTCTTTTTGCATATGCTGAAAGCATAGATTCTAAACCAAATTTTTTGATCAGACGAGTTGAAATGGTTTCATAACCAAATAATCCATCAAATTCCATTTCAGCAATGAATACAAGATTTGAATTTGAAATTTCAACATCATCAAATTCATTGATTGAACTTCCTTCAGGTAATCCTGCTTTGACTAAATTCAGGATTTTTTTATCAGCTAAAATTTTTGGAAATGGTTTTGATTTTTGTTCACATAAAGTAAATAGTGATGAAATGATTTTTTGAATAGATTTGGAATTATGTAAAACTACAAGTTCCATTGGTTTGGATAAATCAAGTGTGTTAAGTTTTTCATTAATCACTGAATCTTCCAAAATTTTTCCTTCAGAATCAATTTTTTGTTCTAAATTCTCGGCTCTTATATCTAAAACAACGTCTGTAATTCCATAATTTAACCAAATTTCAGGCATAACTCATACACAATACAAACCAAAATAAATCCAGTGTAGTTAATTTTGGTATGGAATTTGTTAAAGAGTTTGCAACATTTTTGCATCAGAATAGCATAATAAAATTTGGAGACTTTACACTTGCTAGTGGTAAAAAGAGTTCATACTATGTAGATTTGAGGCTAGTTCCAAGCTATCCTCATGAATTTAGAAAAATGGTAAAATATCTTGAAAATGAGATTGCACAGAATATTGGATTTAACAAATTTGATTCCATTGTTTCAGTGCCAACAGGTGGTTTGATAATTGCATCAGCATTAGCTATAGAAACTGTCAAACCACTAATCTATGTAAGAAGTAAACCAAAAGATTATGGAACTTCAAAATCAGTTGAAGGAAAAATTCATGAAGGAATGAAAGTGATTATGATTGATGATGTTGCAACTACTGGGGGTTCAATTGTAAATGCAATTAAATTACTAAAAGAAGTCAATATTTCAGTAACAGATGCATATGTAATTGTTAATAGAATGGAAGGGGCTGATGAAGCTTTGTCTGAATTAGGAGTAAAGATGCATTCAATTCTAAATATTTTACAAATTACAGAAGCATTGTATGAACAAAATTTTGTGGATGAAAGTATTTTAGAAAAGGTAAAAAATCAAATCGGTAAATGAGTTTTGGCAGCTCAGACAAATGCCTTCCAATCATCATTCAGATATAACTCTGATTCTTCATTGCAGCCAATAAATTTTAGGTTAGCTTATTTTAAAACTAATAGAAATAAAATGGGCCCGAAGGGCTTCGATCCCTTGGCTCACCGGTTATGAGCCGGTTACTCTACCAAGCTGAGTTACGGGCCCTAAGCAGATGAATTTTTTCTTAGGTATAAAATGTTATGAGATTAGCAGTATTCTTCATAACAACTATCAAGCAACAAGTTTTGTGCAGAAATAGATTTGTCTGCAATTTCAAGCAAGTTGTTTGAATCAATTGAAGATTTTTCTAGAATATTTCTCCATGATGCAGTATGTCTAATGTCAGCTTCAGTATGGAGTTTGAAGTATTCGGTAGCTCCATCATTAGTTAGCCCATAAAATTCTGCTAATCCATCAAGTTTTGTTTGACTGATTTTGGGAATTTCTTTTTCAAAAGCATACATTGCACATGCACCGCCTTCAAAGGTATTCATTAATTCATTCAAATCAGACACAGCTTTTTGGGTTTTGGTTAATCCAGTGTATGAAGTTAGTTCATCTTCAGATACACCAAGTTCTCCTGCAAAGCTAATCCATGGTTTTACATGTTCAGATTCTTCTTGTTGGTTTGCAATTAATTCACTAACTACTGAATCAGGTGCTTTTTCAATAATTAAAGTCATAAAAGATGGAACTACTTTTACAAGTTGAAAATATTCTTTAGAATAGCCTGCTAAAGATTCTTGCATTAACTTTCCATCAGACCACATCTGGTAGAATGGATGTTTTAGTAAACTTCTTTCTTCAATCATTGCATCAATTCTTTTAATTATATTCATGTCTCCTCTCCAAATCTACTAATAAAAAATCTTTGTGGTTTACAAAAGATTTTATGGTCAAAATACTGAATTTTCTTGGGTTCCTGTGGTGTAGACCGGTCAAGCATTTTGCCCTTTCAAGGCAAAGATCCCGGGTTCAAAATCTATCGATGAAAATCCCGGCAGGAGCACCAAGATTTATTTACTGATAACAAAGTTTTTTGATTAGGTTATTTTGGATAGAAAAAATATCGAGATTAATCCTTTACTAGAAACCTATGGTAAGTATATTAAAAAAATAGATCAGGCTTTAGATAATGAGTTAGATCTTTATTCTGAATCGGAATTCATAGAACCACTCAAGTATTCATTAGAGGGTGGAAAACGTATCAGACCAATAATTCTGACATTAGCTGCAGAATGTGTGGGTAAAATTGATGAAAATACATTTTCAGCATCTTGTGCAGTTGAGTTTTTACACATGGAATCAATTATCCATGATGACATTATTGATAATGAAACTATGAGGAGACAAAAGGATCCATTCCATATCAAATATGGATACAATACTAGTGTCCTTACAGGAGACTTTGTTTTGGGTTTAATTCTTGCAATATCTTCTAGATTAAATAATCCTAGAATCACAAAAGATTTAGCTACCACTGCTATGTTGATGAGTGAAGGAGAAATGATTGAAAGCAGACTAGAAACTAGTGAAGATGTTACATTTGTTGATTATCTCAAAGTAATTGAATACAAGACAGCAACAGCATTTGAGGTTGCAGCTAGAACAGGTGCAATTATTGCAAATGGAACAGAAGATCAAATTGAAGCATTAACTGGATATGGTAAAAACATTGGAATTGCATATCAAATTAGGGATGATTTGTTTGATTGGAAAAATGAAGACAAATTGTTTAATCTTTTAATTAAAAAAAGTTTAGATCCAAGAGATGTTTTTGATAAAATGGAAGAGATGTTAAAAGAATATTCTGAAAAAGCAAGAGCTTATTTGAGAAAGCTTCCAGATAATGATGCGAAGATAAATCTAGATAATTTAATTAAGTTTACTTCATTCAAGGCATAAGGTCTAAACTAAGTACTGGAGTTGCAAATTCTACAAATTGCATGACAGGTTCTGGATATACACCAAATCCTATCAAGAAAATCATTGAGAAGATCATTATAGCAATAATTGATTTTGGTTCTTTAACTCTCTTCTCTCTTTCTCCTTCAAAGTACATCTTTCTTGTGATCCAAGCATAGTAAGCAAGAGACAATGCACTGTTAAGTACGCCAGCGATTGCAAGCCATGGTGCCCACCATACTACAGAACCAGCATCTAATGCACTACCAAACAACATCAATTTACTCCAGAATCCTGCTAGTGGAGGAACACCAGCCAGTGCGAATAAAGAGATAACCAAAGCTAGAGCAGTAATTGGCATTCTTCTTCCAAGTCCCTGTAGTTTATCCAGATTAGTTACCGCAAGGGTTGTTACAATTCCTGCAATTGCTATAAAGGCCATGCCTTTCATTACTGCATGATTTAGAATATGATACAAAGAACCTTGTAAACCAAGGGAACTATATGGTGCAACCGCAAGCCCTATCAAAATGTATCCAGCGTGTGCAATACTAGAATATGCCAACATTCTAGTGAGATTCTTTTGCATGATTGCAGCAATGTTACCAATTGTCATTGTCATAACTGCAAGAACGCCTAGAGCTAATGTCCAATCAAGATTTAGAACAACCATTCCAAGAACAATTATTCTTATTGCTGCAGCAAATCCTACTTTCTTTGTTCCTGCTGCAAGAAGAGCAGCGATTGGTGGTGGTGCTCCTTCATATGTATCAGGAAGCCATTGATGGAAAGGTACAAGTCCCATCTTGAATCCAAATCCTGCAATAAACATTCCAACTGAAAGTAAAGCAAGTGGTAAGAAAGACGGATCAAGTGTTGAATAACCTTGAATAACTTCTCCAATGTTTGTGGAACCAGTTAATCCATATGCAATTGAAATTCCGTAAACTATAATTGCAGACGATAATGCACCAAACAGAAAATACTTTAAAGCAGCCTCATTGGAGCTTGGATTCTTTTTCATAAAGCCAACTAAAATGTATGTTGGAAGACTCATGAGCTCCCAGGCAACAAACAACATAACCAAGTCAGTAGAATATGCTACTAACACCATACCAATTGTTGCTAGTAGAATTAGAGAATAGTATACAGCCGGAGAGTTATGTTTTCTCATGTAATTGAAAGAACCAACAGTAGTGAACAAAGCAACAATTAGCATTGCAATTGCAAAGAATCCACCAAATGCATCATCGACAAGTACATCTTCGGAGAAAAGAGCAGATGCTGCTACATTATCATTTATGAATTGGTATCCAACATAACCAATGGATACAATTAATGCTGCAAATGCAATTACGGCATAAAATGAGTTAGAACCTTGTTCTTTTCTGGCAATGCTAATAATTGGAATAAGAACCCCAACTGTTCCCAAAATTGCCATTATAACCAATGGGGTGGAAGTAATTTCTAACATTTCATCAATCTCCTATATCAACAATATCAGAACTACGAATAGTAATCCTGCTCCAAATACGAATAGATACGATTGTGCGACGCCTGTTTGTGTTCCTTGGACAACTTTTGCACTCCATCCAACTGCTTTCTGGAATCCATCGTTCATACCATAATCTATAGCTGTCTTTTCAAAGTACCTGAATACACCTCTTGACAACCATAATGGTGCTACAACAAAACACCAGTATATGATAGCATTAAGATACCATCTGTTTAAGAAAAATTTGTGAATTGCATAAAAGAAAATGTTAGAATTTACAAATTTTACAGGATCAACCCACCTACCAATATAGAAGATGTAACCTAATCCAGCACCTATTGCAAATGCTGCCAATGATGAACCAAGTGCAACAGGATTAAGTCCTTGCAAGAATTCTGGCAGAATTGATGATTCTATTATAAGATGTTCAGTATGAATACCATATGAATTTTCAAGAAAGTCTACAAACAAGCCGTGAAGTCCTCCTTCTGCTGATAATCCAACAAGACCAACTCCAATAGTAAGAACTGCAAGAATGCCATATGGAATCCACATTGATAATGGCGCTTCATGAATATGATGTCCTTCTTCTTCCATCTTTTCTATGTGTTTACTCTGCTTTCCAAAGAAGACTAGTCCCATCATTCTTACAGTATAGAATGCTGTAATGGCTGCAGTGAACACAGCAATTGCAAACAGTGGCATTGCCCATTCATTTCCAGATTCATAAACAGCAGCAAAGATTGCATCCTTACTCCAGAAACCTGTTGTGATAAATGGAGCACCCATCAACCCAAGACCTGCAGCCCACATGAACGCATAAGTTTTCTTCATCTTTTTTCTTAGACCACCCATATCTGTCATAAATCGAGAGCCAACAGTATGCAATATAGCACCAGCTGCCATGAATAATGAAGCTTTGAACATTGCGTGAGAAATTAAATGGAAGAATCCTGCAGTGTAACCATCAACATATTGATAAGATAATCCTGCAACACCTAATGCCATCATCATATAACCAATTTGTGAGCCAGTAGAATAAGCAAGAACTTTCTTAATTTCAGGATTGACCATTGCTTGTGTTGCAAGTAATATTGCTGTAATTGCACCAATCCAAGCAATAATCTCAAAGAATTGATTAGCAAGAATTCCTGCTGCTCCTAATGCAAATACAAGAGGACCTAGTCTTGCAACTAAGAACACGCCTGCTTTAACCATAGTCGCTGCGTGAATCAATGCAGATACAGAAGTAGGACCAGTCATTGCTTCTAACAACCATTCATTTAGTGGGAATTGTGCTGATTTTCCCACAGCTCCTCCAAAGAGTAAAACAAATGCAGGAACCAAGAGTCCTTGAGAGGCCATTGTAACTGCCCATTCGGTATCTCCGACTAATTCTTTTAATCCAAAAGTACCTGCATACACAAATATCAAAAGCATACCTGCAATCATCATAACATCACCAACTTTGGTCATGATGAATGCCTTCATACCAGCATGAGTTGGAGAATAATAGTCCAACATACCAAGAACAGTACGTCCTTCAGTACCAACATGATCTTTCTTCTTGTCACGATACCAAAAGCTGATCAATGCATAGGATGCAAGACCTACACCTTCCCATCCAAAGAATAGTTGAAGTAAGTTATCAGACATCACGATTAACTGCATTGAACCAATAAAGAACATCATCCAGAACCAGAATCTTGTAATGTCTTTATCGCCTTTCATGTATCCTGTACTGTAAATTAAAATAAGAAATGAAATCCAGCCAACAACGTTTGACATTATAATGGAAAGTGGATCTGCCAAGATACCAGCTTTAAGACCAAGTGATTCTATCCATGGAATTTGATGATGTATTTCACCAGCCTCTAAAGCAATTGGAATCAATGATGCTGCAGATAATGTGCTCATCAAAGCAAATCCAATTGCAATATATCCAGTTGCATGTTTTGATAAGTGGCCAGTTGAATATTTTGATAATTTAGCAATTCCAGGTATGATTAGAGCTGCAGCAAACGGTAGTATCCAAACTAACCAAGCACTAGTTGCTCCAATTTCAAATCCTAGTAATTCAGTTGCCATATTCTAAACCCCCAAAACCCCACTCATGTACGGAATTATTGATTTATAGAAGATGTCAGGATAAATCCCAAGCACAATAGAAAATCCTGCTAATACCATCATTGGTACAACCATGTACCAACTTCCTTCTTTCACATTTTCAAGATGTTTAGGAGTTTTGCCAAAGAATACACGTTTTAGCATCCAAAGAAGATAAGACATTGTAAGAACAGTTGCAACAAGACCTAAACCGAATCCTACTGCTCTAAGTGTAGAACCTTCTTCAAGTGCAGTCTCTAATGCACCTGCAAAGAGAATCCATTCTCCCATGAACCCACTGGTTGGTGGAATTCCCATTATTGTCAAGGCACCTATTACTGCACATACTGCTGTAATTGGCATCTTTCCAGCTAATCCTCCAAGTTTAGAGATACTTCTGGTTCCAACTTTAACGATAATAACTCCAGCCATCATGAAGAGAATACCTTTTCCAATAGCGTGTGTTACATACATCATCTCTGCACCTGTAAGACCAAGTACAGAAATTGTACCAATACCAAACAAGAGATAACCCATTTGACTTATACTAGAATAAGCAAGAAGACGTTTCAAGTCATCTTGCATCAATGCCATTGCACCGCCATAAATCATTGTAACAAGACCCCAAATGTAGAACCATATTGAAAGGTCAGCAAATGTTGCAGGTAAGAATTCAACAATTAATCTGAAAATACCATAAATGCCAATTCCGATCATTGCCGGAGACAATAATGCACTAATTGGTGTTGGTGCAGCACCGTGGACATATGGAAGCCAAATATGGAACATAAAGACCGCTAGTTTAACACCAAGACCTAATGCAATCGCAACTGCAGAAAGCATTGCAATGTCTTGAGGAATTTCTGATTCATTAATATCTGCAAAGTCAAAACTTCCAACGGAAAGACCAATCATTAAAAAGCCTAACAGTAAAACAACTGCACCTGAGTGAGTCCAAAACAAGAACATCAAACCAATCTTTCTTCTATTACCTGCACCCCAAAGGGCAACTAAGAAGAAACCAGGAATCAACATGATCTCAAAGAATACAAAGAACTCAATCAGGTTTGTTGCAAGAACTGTTCCAAGCATTCCAACTGCAAAGAGAAGATAAAGTGCAAAGTAAAGTCCTGATTTAGCATTTACATAATTTGAGAGATCAGATGATTCAACTATTGAAGTTTGTCCACTTCCAGATGTGTTAATGTTACGTTCTTCTTCATATTGATGGTGGAATATATGAATCATGTATGGTTTGGAGTAGAGTACTAAGATTGTAGATAGAACATAAATCATTATTGCAAATGGTGATGCTAAACCATCTAACAAGAAACCAAACTCACCAAACTGGGTTGTCCATGGATAATGTTCTTCTACAGTTCCAGAAAGTGCAGCATTAACTATTAGAATTGTTGCGTAAAGCAGGACTGCAAATGTAACCCACATTGCGGGTGTGGGACCTAATTTTCTTCCAATAATGTAGACTACTGGAGATAATAGGAGTGGCAAGAAAATTGCCTGTAATAATGCATATTCCATTATCCCTTCAAACTCCTAAAGTCTGCAATATCGATATTTTGATACATACGGTAAGCTACGATAATTAACGAAAGTCCGACTGCTACTTCTGCAGCTGCAATTGCAATTGAGAATAAGGCCAAAGTCTGACCGCCACTATCAGGTATAAATCGACCAAATGCGACAAGGTTGAGATTTGCAGCATTGATTATTATTTCAATTGCAAAGAGCATTCGAATAAAATTGCGTTTTACTGCAAGACCATAAATTCCTATACCCAATAGAGCAATAGATACAAGTGTAAAATCAATTAGCTCGTTGGCCATCTTCCACATCCACTCGTCTAGCTAAAACTAATGCACCAGTTACAGTACTTGCTAAAATTAAGCCCATCAAAATCAATGCAGGCCAATAATATGTTACAAAGTCTGTACCAATATCTCTAAAATCAACTGGGGGTTCATCAGTAGTTATTGTTTTGATTCCAGAATCTATGAATACAGCACCTAATGATACCATTATCAAAAGCATTAATCCAATTCCTGCAAACTTTCTTCTCTTATCTTCAATTTTTTTGAAGATAAGTTCTCTTTTTACAAGCATTACAGTGAATAAAATTAAAACGGCGATAGAACCAACATAGACTGCTAGTTGGAACAATGCAACAAATGGTGCATCTAACAATAAGAAGAATCCAGCAATTCCACCAAGAGAACCCATCAAGGCGATTGAGCCATAAATCAATGATCTCATTTCAAGTGCAGCAATTGCAGAACCAATTGTAATTACAGCTAACGCAAGAAATGCAATATCAGCCATGTGATGCACCTCTATCAGTAATTATAATATCTACATCTTGCGCAACGTATGGTTTTACCTGAAGTTGAGCAGGAGTATAGATTAAACCTTCTTTGGAAAATGAACAAAGTTCATAGTCATTAGTCATGTAAAGTGCATAAAATGGACATGCATCTACACAAAGACCACAGAAAACACATTTACCATAATCAATCTGAGGCATGATTGCTTTCTTGTTGTGTTTATGTTCTTCTGGAACCTTTACCATTGCAATTGCTTCAGCAACTCCTTCACATGCAATAGCACATAATTGGCAACCAGTACATTTATCATGAAATAACATATGACGTCCCTTTAGCCCAGCAATTCCAACACCAGTTGAAGGATCATATTGATATCCATCACCTACAAACTTTAGTTTCTCTTCAGGGTAACGAAGTGTAAATCGCTTTATTGCAAGATGCTTAATTCCTGAGTTTAGTGCACGGATGATACCTGTAGCAGTTCCCATTATTGTAATCCTCCGGGTCCCAACACTCCAGCGTAAAGCAAACCTAGTGCAATAAAGATGTTAATGAAACAAAGTCCAATAAGTTTACTCCAACCAAGATCTAGCAATATATCAACTCTAACTCTTGGGAACACACCTCTTGGCAATATTATAAAGAAGATTACCCCAGCAGTTTTAAGAACAAACCAAAGTGTTCCATTAAGCATTTCTTGTGTAATTGTATTACTAAGTAATGATTCCAATCCATCAACAGTGAGAGTAATAGGACCCATTTCAATTCCTTCAGTAATAATTTGTTCTGGGAATGCAGGTACAATCATTGGACCATTCCAACCACCAAGGAACAAGACAACAAACAAAGCTGCAAACGCATAAAGTTTCAGATAGGATCCCAGTTGAACAAGACCATACATCATTCCAGAGAGTTCTGTCAACCAGCCGGCTACAATTTCACTTTCTGCTTCTGGTAAGTCAAATGGAATTCTTTCTAATTCTGCAAGCATTGTAATAAAAAAGACAATAGCACCAATTGGCAAAAATACAATCCATGGGAAATTAGATTGACTTTCTATAATTTCAGACAAGTTTAGAGTTCCAGTTAGCATAACAACGCCCAACAGAGACAAGATTAATGGAATTTCAAATGAAACCATTTGGAACAAGGCTCTGATTCCTCCAATGAATGGATACTTGCTGTTTGCAGACCATGCAGAAAGAATAGTAATGATTGGGAAGAATCCAATTACTGCAAAAAATGCAAGTAAACCCAAGTCTATATCTGCAACTACCCAACCAGGAGCTACAGGAATTAATGCAACAAATGCAGCTGCAGTTGCAACAAAGAGTACTGGCGCTGCCCAGAAAATTGGTTTGTCAGCTTTAGCTGGAATAATAATTTCTTTAGAAATTAATTTCAGTCCATCACCCATTAATTGTAAAATACCTTCAACTTTTCCACAGTAGAAAGGACCGACTCTTAGTTGTAGTTTTGCCATCATCTTTCTTTCAACAAAAATTACTGAAGCAGCAAGTAATGCTGCAAAACCAAATCCAGGGAATGCTATAACTCTAAAGATATCAGTTGTCAGGAATGCATGAATTACTGGAATAAGACGTGTAGGATTTACTAAATATGAAAGTGCAAGGAATGGTGTAAGTAATTCTCCATCAATTACAGGTAGATCAACCAAGAGTAAAATCATAAAAACTGCTGGAAGGCCAGCTAAAACAAATATCAATAAGATCCAGAAGATATTGTCAAGTAGTGATTTGATAAATCCACTTAGTTTGAAATTTGGTGCAATAACTGACATTTACCTATCCGCTTCCACTGGCCAATAATTAAGACTCCAATAAACTGCTGGCATGTTACCAAGTTTTTCACCCTTGAGAAGATATGGTAATGCAATCAAGTTTCTAAAGGAAGGAACACTCAACTTTAACCTGTAGGGTTCTGGTTTGGCATCAGAAACAATATAGCAACCTAAAGAGCCTCTACCAGATTCTACACGTTTGTAAACTGTATCAAATCCTTTCCCTTTTGGATTTGGTTTAAGTTTAACTCTAACAGAACCAGACTTTGGGATTTTTTCTAATGCTTGTTTAATTATTCTACAACTTTCCATCATATCAAGCCATGGAACTTTAGATCTTGCATAAGAATCTCCTTCTTTCATCACAATAGATTCAAAATCAAACTCATCATAGACATCATAAGGCTCCTTCTTTCTTACATCAAAATCAACACCACTTGCACGAAGTACAGAACCAGTTGTTCCAAGTCTAATTGCATCTTGTCGTGACAGTACACCAGTATCTTTAGTTCTTGAAATTAGAATTGGGTTATCATAAAAGACTGCAGCATATTCTTTGATACGTTTTTCAAAATAGTTAACTTGACGTAAACAAACATCTTCGAAATTTGCTGGTAAGTCGTTTCTAACTCCACCAGGAACAAAATGTGAGTGTGTAACTCTAGCACCAGTCATTTTTTCCATAAGATCAATTAAGAGTTCACGATCACCTGTAGGCCACATGAACATTGTAGAATGTCCTAAGAAGATTCCATAAATTGCAAGCCAATACATTATGTAAATACATCTGTTTATCTCAGCTCCAATAACTCTAAGATATTTGGCACGTTCAGGAACTTCAATACCAAGAAGTTCTTCAACTCCTAAGACATATGGATATAATATATTACATGAATCATGGATTACTGGTCTTTCTAAGTGAGGAATGTTTGTGATATAGTTTCTATATTCTGCCATTTTTTCTTCTCCACGGTGGACATATCCAGGATCAGGATCACATGCAACAATATAGTCACCATCAATTTGTATAATTAGTCTCATGTGTCCAGAACCAGGGTGTTGTGGTCCAACATTAAGAGTCATGATTTTCTCATCAACTTTTTGGAGTGCTAATCCAGGTGGTAACCAATTTGATGATGATTGATCTATCTGTTTTTCTGATGATGCTAGTTTGATATCTCTAGGTAATTCTGTAGTCATCTCTATCTTCCCTTTATTGCAAAGTCTTTTCTAAGTGGCGGTATGTCTGCCCAATCTTCTGGCAAAAGTAATCTTCTATTATCAGGATGACCTTCAAAGTAAACACCAAACATTTCAAAAATTTCTCTTTCATGAAATTCTACGCTATAAAAAATATCTCTAAGAGTAGGAAGTTTAGTTGCATCATGTCCAGGTATTGGATTTTCTTCTCGTTGGGCTGTAGTGGATAAAACTAGAATCTGACTTGCTAACGAGGGATCTGAGTAAGAGCCTATGTGATAAACAACGGCAATTTCTTTATTTTGAGGATAATCTACACCTGAAACTGATTCTACGTGATCATAGTTTAGTCCATCACGAATGAATTTTGCAACATCATGCACGTTTTCTCGACTAACATTAATTCCAACTCTATCTTTTTTTACAAATGCAACTTCGACTTTATCGCCAAACTTTTCAACGATTTTATCAGAAATATCTTTCTCAAACTTAGGTAATTCTACTGATTTTTCTTCTGGTTTTTTTACTACAGGTTTGGTTTCAGGTTTGGTTTCAGGTTTGGTTTCAGGTTTGGTTTCAGGTTTGGTTTCAGGTTTAGAATCAATTGCTAGTTTTCCAGAATCAGAACTCATTATACAATCGTCCTAGCCTTCATTCTCTTTATTTTCTCTTGCAGTAAAATACATCCTTGGATGAGAGTTTCAGGTCTAGGTGGGCATCCTGGAACATAGACATCAACTGGAAGTATTCCGTCAATTCCTGGAAGTACATTGTATGAATCAAAATACAATCCTCCAGTAATTGCACAAGCACCCATAGCAATTACATACTTTGGTTCTGGCATTTGATCATAAACTAATCTGAGACGTGGTGCCATTTTTCTTGTAATAGTTCCTTGAACAACAACTAGATCACATTGTCTAAGTGATCCAAATGCTTCAATGATACCAAATCTTTCAACATCATATCTAGGACTTGATGCTGCACCAAATTCAACACTGCAACAAGCTGTTTCAATGTGTACAGGCCAGAGTGACCAAAGTCTACCCCAGTTGATGGCGTAGCCCAGTGGTTTACCGATTGCTTTTTCTAAAATATCTCCTAACTTCCCTACAAAAACATTTGCGGTTTCGGGTGTCATTAAATCTTTAAGCAATCTTTTCCCCTATCCTCGTAACTGTAATTAATATAAAAAACTACCATATTCTTCGTCTCCCTGATTGATACAGTGCAAATGCCATTGCTCCAAACATTATAGCTAAAAATCCCATTATGGGTAAAGTTGCACTCTTTGGGAGCTCCAAAAGAGCACTTCCCCATGCATACAAGAAAATTGCCATGACATCAAAGACTACAAACATCAGAATGTAAGGATAATACTGCATCATAAAGTGAGTTCGTCCTTCTCCTGATGGAACTTGACCACATTCCATTGGCAAAAATTTAACAGGATTGCTTCGTTTTCTTGGTGAGATCATTCTTGAAATTACTAATGCAGGTGCCATCGCTGCTATACCAAAGGCAAACATCAGCACCACTGTACTATAACTGCCCGCTAATTCCCCGACCAATTTAGCTATTTGCCATAATTTTTGTATAAAAAGGTATGGTTACTTTTTTCGATCAAATTTTAGAAAAAACAGTTTTTGAAAACTACTTAAAAGGATAATGGCAAAAAATTATCGTGTCATTAAATATCGGAGATGTTGCTCCTGACTTTGAACTTCCAGATATAGATTTGAAGATACGGACTTTGGATGAATTTAAAGGGAAAAAAATTGTTCTGTCATTTATAGTTGCTGCAAGTTCTCCAGTTTGTGAAGTCGAGCTGTGTACACTTAGAGATTCCTGGCAAGAGATTTCAGATCTTGGTGCACAAATAGTAGCAATCAGTAACGATGGACCATTTGCAAATAAAACATTTGCAGAAAAACATAACTTCAATTTCCCATTGTTGGGGGATTATAACAGTAAAACAATTCGTAATTACGGCATATTGATGAAAGATTTACTTCACCTTAAAGATTACAATGCTGCAAAACGTTCTGTATTCATAATTATGGAAGATGGAAAGATTGGTTACAAATGGGTTTCAGAAGATCCATTAAAAGAACCAAACTATGAAGAAATTAAAAATTTTCTGAAATAATAAAAATTTCTTTTTATTCTATTTCTGCAATAACGTCGCCTTTAGCAACAGTTGCAGTTTCCTTTACTTTAATTGATTTTATAACACCATCTTTGTGTGCTTTAATAGCTACTTGCATTTTCATTGACTCTAAAGTACAAACAATATCACCTTTCTTTACAGAATCTCCATCAGTAACTGCAATTGATACAACCTTTCCGGGGATTTGACTTTTCAAAGCTAATTGTGCATCACCTGTACCACCTCCACCAGTATTTTTATAAACAATTTCATCAAAGTGAGCATGGATGTTTAGAGTAATTGGAACATTATCAATAACAAGATTCATTTCATTTGTAGATTGTTCAAGATATTTTGCCCTGTGATATTTTTGGTCTAAAATAAATTCAATTCCTTTTGAAGTCATATTTAGAATTTTTAATTTATGATCATTATCGTTAATTTTAATTACATATTCATTATTACCAAGATTTTCTATTATCTTTCCTTCAAATGATTTTTCAATATCTAGTATTTTATAATCCATAATTCATTAATTCAATTTATTTTTCCAATTGGAATTATTGATAGCATTGTTTTGTATACGGCTCTTAAAGTATTCAGAATAAATTATTGCAGCAGCCAAAGCTGCTTCGCTTTTCTCTTCTTTTTCTTTCTTAAGATCTTCAGTTAATCTATCAATCATATTGTGACGCTTAAGAAAATCAGTAGATAGTTCTCCATTTTTGTACTCATCTGAATTTAGAATTGTTTTATAGAGAGGAATTGAAGTTTCTACACCTTCAATGTAAAAGTCATTTAATGCTGAAAGCATTCTAGTTCTAGATTCCTCAAATGTTTGTCCCCATGTAACAAGTTTTGCCATAAGTGAGTCATAAAATGGAGAAACTGAACAACCAGGATATAGATAAGTATCACATCGAACGCTTGGTCCTGCTGGAATTATTACATCTGGAATAGGGCCAGTAGAAGGAGCAAATTCCAAGAATGTATCTTCCGCATTGATTCTACACTCTATTGCATAACCATTCATTTTGAGATCACTTTGTTTGAATGGAATTGGCTCTCCATTTGCAATATCTAATTGCAGTTTGACCAGATCCAATCCAGATACAAGTTCTGTAATTGGGTGTTCGACTTGTAGTCTTGCATTGATTTCAATAAAGTAGAATTCTCCATCATCAGCTCTTAGAAATTCAGCAGTTCCTAGGTTAGTATAGCCAACTGCATCAGCTGCTTTACAAACTAATTTACCTATACGGGATCTTGTTTCTTCATCTACAACAGGTGACGGAGTTTGTTCAATTAATTTTTGATTTCGTCTTTGAATTGAGCATTCTCTTTCAAAGATATGAACAGTGTTACCATGAGTGTCTCTAGCCATTTGAAATTCAATGTGTCGTGTCTTTTCAAGAAATTTTTCTACAATAATGGCAGATTTCCCTACTGATGCCATTGATTCCCCTGTAACAGATTCATAGCCATCACGTAATTCTTTATCAGTATTTACTATTCTAATTCCACGACCGCCACCACCATAAACTGATTTTAACATTATAGGATAGCCAATTTTATTTGCAATCTTTTCTGCATCATCAACATCTTTTACTAGACCAGGACTACCTGGAACAGTTGGAACTTTAGCTTTTAACATTGCAGCTTTACATTTCATTTTGTCACCACAAAGATCCATTGAATCTGCAGATGGGCCAATAAAATTAATTTTATTTTTTTCACACAGTCTTGCAAAATCATCATTTTCAGAAAGAAAACCATAACCTGGATGAACAGCATCTGCACCAGATAATAGTATTACTTCTAAAATTTTTTCTTGGTTCAGATATGATTTCACAGGAGCTGCTTCTCCAATGTGATATGCTTCAGTAGCTTGTTTTACGTGTAAAGAATTGTAATCTTCATCAGAATAAACTGCAACTGTTTTGATTCCAAGTGCTCTACATGTTCTAATTACACGTAAAGCAATTTCTCCTCTGTTTGCGATAAGTACTTTTTCAATCATAGATTGATGTTTCCATGTTTTCTAGGTAGTTGTTTTTCTCTTTTGTTTTCAAGCATTTCTAGTGCTTTTATTAGCATGGGTCTTGTTTCAGCTGGATCAATTACATTGTCAACAGTTCCATGAGATGCAGCAACGTAAGGATTTTCAAATTTTTCTACAAATTCATCAATTAATTCTTTTTTAAGTGATTCAGGGTCTTCGGCTTTAGCAAGTTCTTTTCTATACATAATTTTTACGGCTGCTTCTCCACCCAAAACTGCACATCTTGCAGTGGGCCATGCATAGTTAATGTCAGTTCTAAGATTTTTACTTCCCATTGCAATGTACGCACCACCATATGCTTTACCAATAACTAGTGTGATTCTTGGAACAGTAGCTTCACAAAATGCATAGAGTAATTTGCTTCCATGTCTAATGATACCGTTGTGTTCTTGATTAGAACCAGGCATGTAACCAGGAGTATCTACTAAAGTAATAAGGGGTATATTAAAGGAATCACAGAATCTAATAAAACGTGCTGCTTTGTTTGATGAATCAATATCAAGTGCACCTGCAAGATGCATAGGATTGTTTGCAATAAATCCAACAACTCTACCATTCATTCGTCCATAACCAACTACAATATTTGGTGCAAACAATTCATGCACTTCAAAGAATTCATGATTGTCAACAATTGAGTTAATGATTTCTTTCATGTCATAGGGTTGCAAAGGATTTTCTGGAATTATGTTAATCAGATTATGATCCAGTCTATTTGGATCATCATCAGTTTTAGTTTTAGGTGGTTCTTCAGTATTATTTTGTGGAAGATATGAAAGTAATTTTTTAACGTAATCCATACACTCGTATTCATTTTTTGCAACGAAATGAGCAACTCCACTTTTTGTAGCATGTGTTATTGCTCCACCAAGATCTTCAAATGAAATTTCTTCACCTAATACAGTCTTGACTACATCAGGTCCTGTAACAAACATAGTTCCTATCTTATCAACCATAATTACAAAGTCTGTCATTGCAGGAGAGTATACAGCACCACCTGCTGAAGGACCGATACTAGCAGTAATTTGTGGAATTACTCCAGAAGCTAATTGATTGTAATAAAAGATATCTGCAAATCCATCAAGACTCATAATTCCTTCTTGAATTCTAGCACCACCTGAATCCATTATTCCAATAATTGGACATCCTGTTCGAAGTGCATGATCTATTAGTTTAGTAATTTTTTTAGCTCCCATTTTACTTAATGTTCCACCAAGTACAGTAAAGTCATAAGCAAAGACAAAGATTTGTCTACCATTTACTGATCCATAACCACAAACTACGCCATCTGTAAAGAATATCTTTTTTTGCATATCATATTCATGATAATGGTGTGTGACTAATGGATCCATTTCGGTAAAAGTACCTTCGTCAAGTAAAAGATTGATTCTTTCACGAGCAGTTAATTTACCTTTATCATGTTGAGCTTTGATTCTATCTTGGCCCCCTCCTTGTAATGCTATATTATTTTTTTTAGTATATTCATCAATCTTCTCAGAATGCATAACAGTAATCTAAAGCATGGGGGTTTCCTATATTAATTTAATTTGGTGATAGAGACATTATAAAATTTTTACAAAAATTCAAAAAGTATTGTTCATTTTAGAAGTTCAGGAGTTAATAATTAGAAATTTCTTTTTTACCGATTTTTGGTAAGATCTAAAAGCATCTTTTTCCTCACTACATTTCTTACATATACATAATTGAGATACGTTTGGAATATCACAATTTTCTTGAAATTCGCATTGAGGACAACCAGCAGGAGCACCACATACTACGCATTGCAGTTCATTAATTTCAGCACATTTTTCATGTTTTACACCTAATCCTTTTGCCCACAATCCAATTTCATTGACTTTGATTTTTTCATTACATACTAAACAAGTTCCTGGAAACTTCATAGGAATTTTTCTCCAGCTCATTAGATTAGTTCAATCTCCTTTTCGATAATATCACCAAAAGTTTCTTCTATTTCTAATTCAAGAGTTTTATTTTTAATGCAAAACAAAACATATGGCAAACAAAGTGTTACAAAAGTACTAGAAGACAAATGTAGTTTTTTTGCCATAACAGATGATAATGACTTTATTTTGTTTCTGTCCCAACGAATTCTATTAAGTAAAGGCCATGAAATATTGTATTGTGAATATCTTATTCTATCATCATTTTGATATAATTCTATCAAAACGTCATTGAGATAACGTAAAAGTCTCCAATTCTGAGTTTTCATAATCTTGCCATAAAGCATGTCAGCATTTGAGATAATTTCTAGATATTTTGCAAGCGCTGTATTATCTAAATTACTTGTGATGATACTAGAGTAGAATGCATCAATCTTTTTTCTTGGATCAATTTGCATGGAATACAAAACCCCTCTAGCTTCTTCAATTGAATTTGCTTTAAAGAATGCATTTACTCCATCTTCAACATTAATGCTCTCAAAAGATGTTTCAGTTTGAGGATTAAATCCAGTAACTAAAGACTGAGTTAGATTAATCATAGAGCGGATATCTCCATGTGATTTGCCAATAACTTTGATTAAAGATCCAGGGCTTAGTTTTGCACTTTCTTTTTTTAGAATATTTTCAAGATATACTCTCAAGAGACGAGGAGGAAGTCTTTTGAAGTAGATTGTTTTAACAACTTTTCTGATACTTTTCATTTTGTCTTGAGTATCATCGTTTGCAGCAAGAACAATAGGTACTGTAGGTTCTTTTAGAATGTCAACAAGAGCTGCAGCGCCTCCATAATCACCACGACCGTGAATACCATCTACCTCATCAACAAATATCATTGGAGTTCCTAAAACACTCACATTACCTAAAACAGGTGTAAGAATTTCATTAATTCTAGATTTACTTCTAACATCACTGGCATTAAGTCCAATCATATCATATTCAAATTGTTTTGCTAGGAGATAGGCCATAGTAGTTTTTCCAATTCCTGGAGGTCCAACTAGAAGAAGTGGTTTTGTTCCTTTCTTCCATTTTGCAAACCATTCCATTATTGCGGCACGAGATTCTTCGTTTCCCACCATGTCAGAAATAATCTGAGGTCGATGTTTTTCAGACCACATCAATTTTATCACTTTGGAAGTTTAGATTCAAACTCTGACCATTTATTGGCCTTTAGTAATTGATTGTACCAGTATTGATTATAATGTTCTACAGTCAAAAACAAAAATTCTAAAAATTCTTTGTGAGAAAATTCCTCAGGTAACATTTCAAGAGTAAGGCGAGCATCTTGTAAATACAGATTACTTTTTTCTAAAGTGGCTTCAAATCCTTTTTTCACATCATTTGCTAGTAATGAATAGTAAAGTGGCCAAGAAGGTATTTTTACAAATCCATTTTTAATAGAGTCTTCAATTTCGTTTCCACATCCAACACCTTCTGCAGCTCTTGCCATGCCTAAATAGAAAATTTCACCCAATGGTCTTTCTGCTAAAGCCATGTTTCTACCAGCAGTTCCCATAACTGCTCGATATTTTTTGTAAGACAATGTCATTTCTTCTTCAGTAATTTCAGTTGGTTTTGATTTTAATTTCTCATCAAGATACTGTCCTATTCTAGCATCCTTGAATCCATCTTCAAATTCTTTTAGAACTTGTTCACCACCCTTTGAAATTTTATCTCGGGCTAATTTCAAGATGTATGGATTCATTAGTTTATAATCATCAAGAAATTCCAAATCTTCATCTTTATCTACGATTCTATCCATTGGTTCACTTAGATCAATTGCTAAGATATGTCCCTCAACTACATTCTGTTTTAATTGAGGATCATTTCTTCCAGCATATTCTGCTGCACCATCAAATAACGCATTAAAAACAGGAAAGGTCATTTTTACGAAATTTGAATTTAAAATTCGAAGCACTCTATCTCTTAGTACATCAAGGCGTTCTAATTTTGATTTTATAGGCTCAATTTCAGATGCGTTTAGTATTATTTCAGTAGAACCTACTTCGTCACCGAATGCTTGCTGAGTAGAATTTGGGTTGGTATCTGATTTTATTTCATTTAGAAGACCCTGTGCAAATCTTTCTGCAAAGTTAGGAAATTCTTTTTCTGTTTCTTCCTTGTATTTTTTAAATAATTTGTAGCCTTTCGATTTGAACAAACCTTGTTTCAATATTTGTTTTCCAGGTTTTGTGCTCATCAAAGCTTCTTTACTTACAACAGATTGATCCTTACCACTCACAAACGTAAACTTCTTTGTTGTTATTTATGCTTTCAAAACAAATGTTTACTTGACTTAAATTACGAAATATTAAATATTCATTATGGAAGTAATAGAAATTCTTCGTGAAGCTTCAAATAGAATTTATGAAAATGTAAAAGATCTTGCCGGTACTGAACATGCTGCAGGAGATTTTGGTAGAGGTGCAGGAGGAGATATTTCACGAAACATAGACATTGTTGCTGAAAAAACAGTTTTAGATTATCTTAAAGAAATTAATTTTGAATGTGTTGTTTTAGGTGAAGAATGTGGAAGAGTAGAATTGTCAGATAATCCTAAAGGATACATCATTATGGATGCAATAGATGGTTCTGCTAATGCAGTACGTGGCGTTCCTTTTTTCTGCAGTTCATTAGCATTTGCAACTGAGAATAAACTAAGCTCAATTACAGACGGGGTTATTACAAATCTGGTAAATGGGGAAATGTATTGGGCTTCAAAAAATAAAGGTTCATTTTTCAATGAAGAGCGAATTAAAGTACATAATAGTGATCCAATTTACAAAATAGTTGGCATCAACATATCTGGGGCAACAGTAGACTTGATGAAACGATTACATCCAATATTTGAAAATCATAACCACATAAGACATTTTGGTGCAAATGCCTTAGAAATGGCATTATTTGCGAGAGGATTGATGGATATTTTTATTGATTTGAGAGACAAAATTAGAATACAAGACATTGCCGCTGGATATCTAATTGTAAAAGAAGCGGGTGGATTATTGTTAGATGCAGATTTGAATCCACTTGATGCTGATCTAAGTTATGATACAAGAGTTTCTTTTATTGCAGCTGCAAATCAGAAAATTCTTGATGAAATAATGTCGCAGATCAACCCTTGATTAGGTTAGAATAGAAAATTAAATTATTACAAGGGATTTCACAGTTTTTTTATACTTTGAAACAATAATCGAATTTTTTGAATGGAATTATAAAAGAAATATTTTTATCTAAAGTCGAAGAAAAACTTGTTGTATGGTATTAGAGATGAAGGCAAAGGTCACCTATATGGAAATGATAAAAGAAGATCTTGTAATTATGCGAGTAGTTCCAGAAACTGGAGTGCCAAATTACAGAACTGGTCAATTTCTAACAATGGGTCTTCCAATACCAGCTGAAAAAAAGATAGTTAGAAGAGCATATTCACTTGCATCACATGCAGGGAATAGAGATTATTTTGAATTTGTAATTAGATGGGTAAGAAAACCACTTCCAGGTCGTGTTACAACTGAATTATTTTATCTAAGTGTTGGTGATGAAGTATTACTAGGATATCCTACTGGAGCTGCATTACGAATTAGCGAAAAGTTACCTAATGGAGAAAAAGACAATAGAAGAGTAATTTGTGTTGGTGGTGGAACAGGATTAGCGCCATTTATTGCATTTGCACATCATTTCCATGACACTAATGACAAAAGAGAATTGATTATTTTGCATGGAGCTAGTTATATTGATGAATTAAGTTACAGACGACTTTTGACAGGTTATGATGATGAAAGTAAAAAAAGAGGAAGTGATCAATGGAACTTTAGATATAGAGCGGCAATCAGCAGACCAAAAGAATACTATAACAGATCTTGGTCTGGACCGGTAGGCAGAGTAGAATCATTTTTCAAGCCTGATAAAAAAACTGGATTATCACCAGTGGATGAAATGGTAGGAGAAGAAATTACACCAGACAATACAATCGTATACATTTGTGGATATCAAGGTACTATTGATGGAGTGATTGAATATCTTGGTTCAAGAGGTTTTGTTACTGAACATGAAAAGAATCCTGATGGAAGTTTTGGAATAAAGTTTGAATCTTATGGATAGAAATATCATTCAAAAAAATAATTAATTTTCATTTTTGGGATCAAAGCTAGTTTTTAGCAAAAAAGACAACCTGTGGATTTTTATATCCTAATATTTTCTGTAAAATATGGCAAAACTCACGTGTGGAGATTATGGTTTTGAGTGTGATTATGTGTCTGAAGGAGAAATGGAAAGTGTTATTGAAGATTTTAGAACACACATGGATGATGTACATGGGATAGATTATTCCAAGGAAGTTGTAATGCAGTTCCTCTTAAGAAAAACAGGCGCTTAAGAGAATTAACCATCAAATCTTTTCATTGTTGCAGATAAAATAGGAACTTCTTTTGTAATAATTTTTTCAACTGCAGGAACAATACTCATTCTAGCTTTAACACTTTCTTCATAAATTTCATAAATTTGATCTTTAAACAATAATTTAATTCCAGGAAGTGCAGTAATTCCTTCTTCAACAGTTCTAGGATCTGACAAATCTAAAATTAGTGTACCTTTTTTCTTTTCTTCCATAACCAATCGGATTCTATCATAGGTAATTAAGAAATAATCACATGTTGTTGCAACAAAGATAATATCATATTTATCAAAACCAGTCAAAACCTCATTAAAGTCAACAGGAGTTCCACTCAAGAGTGTTGTAAATCCAATTGCACGATCAATTGTTCTACTCGTGACATCGAAGTTGATGTCCTTTATCTTCAAAGCTTTTGCAACCATAGCAGCAGGCTCACCAGTACCAATGAGTAAGACTTTTTTCTTGGCATCAAGTCCTGCTTTCTCATCTACTAGTTTAATTGCAATATCACCAAGAGAGATAACTTCCTTTGCGATTCCAGTGGTATCTCTCATTCTGAGAGATAATCTAATTACGCTTTCAAATAATTTATTGAGAATTTTACCAGAGATGCCAGCACTCTTTGCCTTAGCAAATGACAGCACAATCTCATCAAATATTTCTTGTTTACCTATAACAGGAGAATCTAATCCAGATGCTAAACGTAATAGATGAAGGTATACATCATCACCTTTGTATACTTCGAGAGTTTGATCAAAATGATCAATATCATTCTGGTCCAATGAAGACAGAGGTATCCAAGTATCTTTAATTTGGTTTAACACAAGAGTTCTTCCTTCAGGTCTTCGTGCATCAGGAGAATCAGAAGTTTCAACATTACTTACTAAAAAGATTTCAACTCTACTTGCTGTTTGAATAATGATACATTCATCGACACCAGAAATTTTTTTGAATTCTTCAGATGCTGCAATTACATCTTTAAAAGTAAATTTTGATAATGCATGTAGAGGTACATTTTTGAAAGTGACTCTGGCATTCATTACATCAAAATGTACGTGACTCAAATCATCACCATTAAGATTTTATCTTCTCCCGTCCACCTTTTGCAGTTCGGAAAACATTCATTCCAATGAAAAAATTTTCGTGTAAAGAGTTTAAATAAATTATATCATTCTTCGCGTTTTGGATTTGTTTTTCAGTAGATTCAGGATCATTTTTTAATTTTTCAAGTCTTTGGCTTGCTTCTTCTAAAAATTCATCAACTGCGTGTTCATAATTTGAAACGCCACCAAACTCAGGACTAAGAACATGTTCAGGAACATAATTAGGAGTTACATCTGTGAACTTCTCAGCTTTTCTTGTAATAGATTCCTGTTCTTCCGCTGAAAGGATTGGTCGTGGGAATCGGTCTTTCTTATCTAACCAAAATTCTGGTTCGCCCATCTCTCGTCTGAAGATTTCCTCACCTTGTCGTTTGAACGTGTGAGTAGGGGCCTTTACTGCGTCTTGTTTTACTTCATCAGCAATTGCCTTGTATTCTGCTTCTGCTGCAGCTTCTGCTTTTTCTTTTGCAGCTGCTGCTTTTTCAATAGCTTTTTGTAGGGCAATTTCTGCTTTTTCAGCTGCTTTAGCTGCTGCATCTGCTTTATCTGCTGCGTCAACTACCACTTTTGCATCTTTTGTAGACTTGGCTTTTGTAGTTTTTTCTGTAGATGGCTTTTCTGATGAAGAATCTTCTGTAGGTTTTTCTTCTACTTTAGATTCTTTTTTTTCCTCAGACATCAAAATTTACTATTATTGCCTGAATTTTAATATTCTTGTATGAGAAATCATTCATCATTTCTTTTTTGAATAACAATATCTGCAAATATCATTCTAATCGGAAGTAAAATGATTTTTTGCTAACTAAATTTTGTAAAAATTATGGCGCCCTCGGCGGGATTTGAACACGCGTCTCAGCCGTGACAGGGCCGAATTCTAGACCAGGCTATACTACAAGGGCACAAATACTTTGAATCAAATTGCCAGATTAAAAGTTTCTGTCACAACAAAAAATTTTGTAAAAGACTAAATTATACACCTAAAGTATTTTTCGTAAGGGTCTATGGCGCAGCCAGGTAGCGCACCGGACTTTTAATCCGGTTGTCGAGGGTCCGAATCCCTCTAGACCCGTTACTTTTCTTTATTACAGTTATCGAATTATTTCATTAACTTGTTTTTCCAAGTTTTCAATAGATAAATTAATTTTATTTTCTCTATTAGTAATAGTTGTTCTATAGTTATTGATCTTTTGAATTCTATCAGAGATCATTCTTTTTTGTTCATCATATCCTGATGAACCATATGATTTTCTATCTTTTAAAGAGGAGATAATAGTTGTAGAGGAGATAATTTTTGAAACGATTTTTGGATTTACTTTAGTACCAACTACAGATTTTTTGATTTCTGTTGAAGTCAATTTTGAAATAGATTTTTTTGAATGATATGCCATTTGGACCAAAACACCTGTAATTTTATGCGTCACTCTAAATGGAATTCCCTCTTGAACTAATTTTTCAGCAATATCTAGTGCAATAAGATTACTTGATTCAGTAACTTTTTTCATTTGTTTTTTATTCACTTTCAAAGTAAGGAGTATTGATTTTAAAATTAACAGTGAGCTAATAGATATTTTTGATGTGGACCAAATAGATGATTTTATTTGTTGTAAATCACGTCCATAACCTGTTGCTAGTCCTTTGATAGTTGTTAGAATTGCAGTTAAGTTTCCAATAACTTCAGCAGTTTTACCCCTTGTTAATTCCAAAACATCTGGATTCTTCTTTTGAGGCATTACGCTTGAAGGAGATGTAAATTCATCAGATAGTTCAATAAAAGAAAATTCAGATGTAGACCAGAGTACAAAATCTTCAGATATTCTACTTAAATTAGTCATCAAAATTGAAATCATTGCAACATATTCAGCCACAAAATCACGTGTACTTGTTGCATCAATTGAATTCTCAACAAGATCATCAAAACCTAACATCTTTGCAGTGCTATGTCTATCAATTGGTAGACTTGTTCCCCCAATAGGTCCTGCGCCAAGTGGACTTTGGTTAACTCGTTCAAAGGTTCCATAAAGTCGTTGAAAATCTCTTGACAAAACATCTGCATGTGCCAAAAGATAATGAGAAAATAAACCTGCTTGAGCTTGCTGAAGATGAGTGTAAAGTGGCATTATTGTTTTCTGGTGATTTTTTGCCACAGAAACAAGAGCTTCAATAGTATCTAGAAGACAATTGCAAATGATATTGATGTCGTCTCTAATTTTCATTCTAATATCTAAAGCAACCTGATCGTTTCGTGACCTTGCAGTATGCATTTTTCCCCCACTTGCCATTCCAGCCTTTTTGATGACTAGTGATTCAATTAATTCATGAATGTCCTCTGCGCCAGATAATGAATCAAATTTTTCTTTTTTCAAATGTTTTAAAGCTAACAAGATTTTTTTTGCATCATTTTTTGTTATGATGTTTTTTTGATATAACATCAAAGTATGGGCTTGGCTTCCAATAATATCATAGAGTGCAATTTCAGAATCATCATCTATTGATGAAACATAATCTAAAGTAATGCCACTCAAATCATTTCCTAGACGTGAGCGATACATTACCTAAGGTTTTAGAATGGTTATATATAGCATCGACGCTTTTGCCGACATGAGTCAAGATATCAAATTACTACGAGTAAAAATCTTCGATGAGCTATCAAAGATTGTAGATCCAGAAATTAACACATCAATTGTTGAATTAGAATTAATTGATGAGGTTGATATCAATGATAGTAATGTTAAAGTTGATTTACATCTTACTAGTCCATTCTGTCCGGCAGTTTTTGGTTTTAAGATTTGCCAAGATGTTCACGATTATCTTTTGAAGGTAGATGGAGTAGATGATGTTAAAGTAAATGTTTCAAATCACTTTATGGCAGAGCAGATTAACAATCAAGTAAACAATAGCCCAAACCCAAAAAAATAGAGTTAACTTCTAAATCCTAGTAAATAGCCTCGAAGCAGTTGTATTCCCATAGCAGGATCAACGCCTTTTGGACATACTTGACTGCAAGAACCAGCAAAGTGGCATCTCCATATTCCATGAGGTTCATCAATCATCTTAAGTCTGGAATCTTTGCCCTTGTCTCTACTATCTGCAACATATCGATATGCTTGAGCTAATGCTTGTGGTCCAACAAATGAAGAATCTGTTGCCATTGTAGGACATGCAGAATTACACAAACCACATTTGATACAATTGGCAAATTGGATATATTGTTCTACTTCTTTAGGAGATTGTAAGAATTCTTTTGCATCAGATTCGAGTTCCGTATCATCTCTAATTAGATATGGTTTAATTTTATGATGGGTCTCAAACATTCTTTCAAACTTTACAGCCAAATCACGAATAATTGGAAAGTTACTCATAGGTTCAACTGTAATAACATCAGAGTTTAGTTCACTAATTTTTGTAAAACATGCAAGTTTTGGTTTTCCATTAATCATCATTCCACATGAACCACATGTTGCTTGTCTACAAGAGTAGCGAACAGCTACTGAATGATCAAAGTGTTTTTTGACGTCAAGAATTGCCTCCAAAACAGTTGTCCATTTCTGATATGGAACAGTAAATTCCATAAATACACTTGAATCATCATGTTTAGGATTATATCTTGAAATTCTAAGTGTTATTGATTTAGAAGAAGATAATGGTGTTGATGCTTGTTCCTCTGCAATGCTAGATACCTGTGCCATTTCTATACCAACCCCATGTTAACCACAATAATTGTTCTTGAACCGTATGCTATTAATCCAATCATTGCAGCTAGACAACCATAAGAAACGGCTTTTTCATAAATTCTTCCTTGTTTTAATTCCAATAAAATAACTCTAAGACCATTAAATCCATGAATTGAAAGTAGGACAAGTATTAATTCCAACATTATAGCATATGGAACGAATTTGTAGTTGGCAAGAACACTTTCATACTCTAAGGATTCTGCAAATCCTTGCGTAAGGCGCATCAAAACGTGAACTGCCACTAGGGCTACTGCTGCAATAGCAGTTCCGTAGTGAATTTTCATGATTGTGCTTTCTCTCATCTTATTCACCAAACATTACCGCTAGTCCATACATCATTGCAAATGCTGCAAGAACAATTGCAGAATAGATACCTATCTTGTGTCTATAATTTTGTGATGCTGGCTCATATGGATAATCAGGTCTAGCAGGTTTTCCTACACCAACTCCTCCATGTCCTAACATCACTCTAATTCCATTAACAGTATGAAATACACACATTCCAATTACAATTGATAAAATAATATGTCCTTCAGTAGTTGATGTCATTTCTAACAATTCATCCCATCCAACTTGTCCTCTCAGAATATTACTTGTTTCATAAATGTGAGCTACAAAATATGCCAATAATCCTAACCCACTTAATCGCATTAACAAATATGCAACTCGTTCGATTCCATAGCGACGTGGATTGGCCATTCCTCCAATGCCCTCTTTGTGTTCGTCTTTGGTCATCTAATATTTTCTCTCCACTGGCTTGTACTTAGTAATTGTTACTGGAAATGTTTTCATGATTGGTTCATTTGGATCATAGTAAGCAAGTGTATGATGTAAGAAGTTTGTATCATCACGTTTAGTATAATCAGTTCTTGCATGTGCACCACGAGATTCTTTCCTGTTAATTGCACCAATCAACACAACTTCTGCTACTCGAAACATAGAATCAAGTTCCATTACATTTGAAAAGTTAGTGTTATACTCTTTTGCCTTATCATCAACATGTTTCCAAGTCTGCTCTTTGAGATCACGAATCTTCTTGAGACCTTCTACTAAATCAGTTTCATTTCTGTAGACATAGGCCTTTTCATTCATAGTGTCAGTAAGTTCTTGTCTAATTTCATATGGATTTACATCACCACTTCCTCTAAAGATTCCATCATAGATTCTCTTTTCTTCTGCTTCAACCAAACTATTTGGCCAAGAAATTGATGGAATTCCTTTTTGGATATATTCTACTGCCAATTCTCCAGTAATTTTACCCCAAACAATGCATTCCGAGGTTGAATTTGCGCCTAGTCGGTTTGAACCATGAACACTATTACACGCAGCCTCACCTGCAGCCCAAACTCCTTGCATTTGTGTTGCACCCTGAATATCAGTATGAATTCCTCCCATCATATAATGACAAACAGGTCTAATGTCAAGTAATTCTTTAGCAGGATCAATTCCAGAAAATTTGATAGAAATTTCTCTAATTCCACCTAGTTTCTCTTTAATCTTTTCATCCCCAATATGTCTTAAATCAAGTTTCATACAATCAACCCCAGTTTCATGTTTGAATCCACGACCTTCTTGAATTTCTGTCATTATTGATCTTGATACAATATCACGTGGAGCTAATTCCATTTTACTAGCAGCATAATTTTTCATAAATCGTTCACCTTTGTTGTTAAGTAGATAAGCACCTTCACCTCTTGCACCTTCTGTGATCAAAATTCCAGATGGTAAAATTCCTGTTGGATGAAATTGCACAAACTCCATATCTTTTAGTGCCATGCCAGCACGAAATCCCATATCCAATCCATCTGGAGTTGATGACAATGCATAAGTTGAAAAGCTGTACAATCTTCCAGCACCGCCAGTTGCAATGATAAGAGCTTTTCCTTTAATTATGTAAAATGTACCAGAAGATAATTCAATTGCAGTAAGTCCCATGAATCGTTTTCCGTCATGAATAATTGATGTTGCAAACCATTCATTAAGATATTCTATATTTTCATATTTTTGACATGTATCATACAAAGTTTGCATTTCAAAAAAGCCAACTTTATCTGATGCATAAGTTGCTCTTGGAAAACTATAACCACCAAAGTTTCTTTGATCAAGTCTACCATCGTCTCTTCTAGACCATGGCATTCCCCAGTGTTCTAATTGATGAATTTCTTTTGGTATTTCTACACAAAGTTTTTCAGCAACATCTTGGTCTGCAAGAAAGTCACTTCCATATATGGTATCATAAATATGGGATTCAATAGTATCGCCTTCATCTTCAAAAAGTACTGCTGCAGTTCCTCCTTCTGCAGATACAGAATGAGAACGCATTACTTGTAATTTTGAAACAATACCGATTTTGAGATTTGGTCCTTTTTTTGCAGCTGCTATTGCGGCTCTTAAGCCAGCAAGGCCAGAACCACAAATTATTAAATCAAATTCAATGGAATCAGTCATTTTTCAGACAAACTTGCTTTGAGTGTGATAAATATGTAGTAATTGAGAGGTGTAATCCCAAATATTAAAATATATCACTAGTGATATCACTAGTGATGATTTCGGAGTGGTTTCAGAGAGTAGGAAGTTCAATTCCTAGAGGGTTTTCTAGATATTTCATTTTAGAATTATTGAAAAAGAAAGAACGTACTGGAAAAGAGATCATCGATTATGCAGTTGAACAAAGTAACGGAATTTGGAAACCATCTCCAGGATTGATCTATCCATTATTAGGTAGATTACTAGATGAGGAATTAATTAAAGAAACTAAAGATGGAAGATATCAACTAACAAAGAAAGGAAACGAAACAGCAGCTGATGTAGATAAGATAAACGATATTGTTAGAAAGCAATTGGAGGTTTTATTTAGACTTAGCAACGTAGGAAGATTTGTTGCTATAGATATATTAGAAAAGATTTCAGCAATGGGTTCTATCCTAAGTTCAAATTTTGCCCATATGACTGATGATGAAACAAAGAAATACAAACATTTTCTTGAATCAGAATTAAAGAAAATTCAAGGGAAAGAAGTACAGAAGAAAGGCAAAGAAATTAAGATCGAATAGAAATATAGAAAATTATTTGAAGTTTCTCAGAGAATCAAATCCAGATAATGTCTATAAAATAATTTCGGATAATTTTTGATTAAAATCATAAATAATTCAGAGAAAGAACACAATTATGAAAAATTTAAGAAATATGTTAAAATCAAAAAAACCACTTGTTATTCCAGGAGTTTATGATGCATTAGGTGCAAAAATTGCCCAAAAAGTTGGATTTGAGGCAATGTTCCAAACAGGTTATGGTACATCTGCAACTCTATTTGGAATGCCAGATTATGGATTTATTGGAGCAACAGAAACAGTAGATAATGCTAGACGCATATGCAGAGCAGTTTCAGTGCCCGTAATCGTTGATTCAGATACAGGATATGGAAATGCTTTGAGTGTATGGAAATTAGTAAAGGAACTAGAATCATCAGGAGCTGCAGGAATTTTTCTCGAAGATCAAAGATGGCCTAAAAGATGTGGACACATGCAAGGAAAAGAAGTAGTTTCACAAGAAGAATACACTGAAAAATTATCAGCTGCGCTTGATGCAAGAGAAAGCAAAGATTTCATAATTGTTGCAAGAACAGATGCAAGAGCTACTGAAGGATTAGATATAGCTATTGAGCGTGGAAAACAAAATAAGAAAACAGGCGCAGATGCAATATTTGTGGAAGCCCCAAGATCATTGGATGAAATGAAAAAGATTGGAAGAGAAATCAATGCGCCATTGGTTGCAAACATGATTGAAGGAGGAGCTACACCATTGAGTTCTGCTGAAACATTAAACAATATGGGATTTAAAATAATTCTCTATCCACTATCTGTTTTGTATGCTAATACATTTGCAACCATGAATATTCTAAAAGAATTAAAGAAATCAGGAAATACTACGAAATATAAACAAAAAGTTGTGAGTTTTGATCAGTTTAATGATTTAGTTGAACTTCCAAAGTTCAGAAAGATGGAAAAGAAGTACAAAATTTTAAAAAGGAAATAAAATAAAAAATTTCAAGTAAAGCGTGTTTATTATGAGTTTCTCTTTACTTCAATTTCTATTGTTGAAACGTTTCTGGTTCTGCCGTCTTGTGATTCCAATGCTTCTGAGCCAATATTAATTGCTCCGATAATATAGCCGGCACTTTCTGTTTTTCGTGCAATGATTTGAGCTACATCTACAGCGCGACCTATGCTCATTCCTCTAGCTTTGATGTAAACGGCTGGTAAGTTTGCCAATTGAATTAATGTGGATGTAACATATGCCATCAATGGCTTCTTACCTATGAATATGGTATCTCTGTTTCCTGAAGTTTCTTTAGGTTTAGAAGACTGTGTGTTTTCTGTAGTCTCTTTAGGTGTAGAAGACTGTGTGTTTTCTGTAGTCTCTTTAGGTGTAGAAGACTGTGTGTTTTCTGTAGTCTCTTTAGGTGTAGAAGACTGTGTGTTTTCTGTAGTCTCTTTAGGTGTAGAAGACTGTGAGTTTTCTGTTGACATGACATTCAACCATTTAAGGATAATTTAAATCTAAAAGAATTTTTTTTCGATCTATCAGAATTTTTTGAAAAATTTGAACTATTATTAACTAGAAAAGAGTGATTTATTCAGAACTTGGAAAATATTTTGAAAGTTTTAGAATTAGGAAGTTCTGAAGAAAAAATTAAGATTTTAGAAACTTTAGATAATACAGATAATCCAGAAATTTTAGAAAAAATAATTTTAAAATTAGATGATGATGATATTCAAGTTAGAGGAGAAGCATTTAGTTCGCTTGTATTAAACGAAAATAAAATTTCAAATTTCTTAATTAAAAGTTTGAATTCTACAAGTAAAAATATCAGAGGTTTTGCATCATTAGTATTAGCAAATAGAAATGAAATAACTGCAATTCCAGAAATTATAAAACTTGCAAAAGATGAACGTTCTATGGTCAGATCATGTGCGATTGGGGCACTGGGATATCTTAAAGCTCAAGAAGCTAAAGAAATTTTTCTTGAGTCTTTATTAGATTGTAATTTAGAAGTAAGAAAAAGTGCTATTCAGGCAGTTATTGATCTAAATATCACAATTTCAGAAAAAAAAATAATGGAAATTATTAAAGAAAAAGATCTTAAAATAGAAAAATTACTTTCTCAATTAAAAAAATATAGTGGACCGGAAGGGATTTGAACCCTCGATCCGATGCATGCCATGCACCTATCCTACCGGACTAGACGACCGGCCCAATAATCAGAATTCTGATCAATTACATTTTTCAAATTGGTTATTAACGTTTAGTGGTCTAAGTGAAATATAGTATTAAATTAACACAAAAGATATTTAACCATAATTATCTTGATTGAATCGTTATGGTGGTAGATAACAAAGCAACTGTCACATATGTTCAATTACTAAAAGAGGATCTTGTAATCATTAGATTAGTTCCAAAAGATGTTCCAGTTCCAGAATTTCAAGCTGGTCAATTTATTACATTAGGATTGCCAAATCCTCTACAAGGTGGAAAGATTGTTAGACGAGCATATTCAATTGCATCTCATCCAGAAAATACAGATTACATTGAGCTTGTAATTAGATGGGTAAGGAAACCACTACCTGGCAGATTAACTACACAGTTGTTTAATCTAAAAGAAGGAGATGAGATTCTTTGGTTAAAACCTTCAGGTAAAGCACTAATGATTAATGAAGAACTTCCAAATGGAGAAAAAGATAACAGAAGAATTATTTGTATAGGAGGAGGTACTGGTCTTGCACCATTTGTCAGTTTTGCACAGCACTTTCATGATACTGGAGACAAACGAGAGATTATAGTTTTACAGGGTGCTAGTTACGTTGATGAGTTAAGTTACAAAGATTTGCTAACTTCGCTTGAAGATGACAGTATTGCTAGAGGCAAGGAAGAGTGGAACTTTAAGTATAGAGCAGCAATCAGTAGACCTCAAGAATGGTTTAACAGATCATGGGGTGGTCAAATTGGAAGGGTTGAAACATTCCTAAGACCTTTGGAAAATGGCAGGTCACAACTAGAAGAATTAATCGGTGAGGAAATCACCAAAGATAACACAATATTCTATATTTGTGGTTGGCAGGGAACAATAGACGGTGCAATGGACTTTTTAAAACCAAGGGGATTTGTCACAGAACATGACAAACGTGAAGATGGAAGTTTTGAAGTCAAATACGAATCGTACGGATAGAATTTTTTAAAAATCAATCATTGAAATATGAGATTTTTCTAGGGAATGTAATTGATTACTGCACTATATCTTGCACATCTAAATCCAGTAACTAATGCACATATTGAAATTATTTCAGATCTGAAAAAAGAAGCTGACATTGTCAAAGTCATGCCTGTAGTTTTCAAAGATGAAGACAAAGAGGTTAACAGTAAAAGTTTTCCATTTAATTTTGAAACTAGAAAGAAAATGTTGATATCTGTTTTTGGAGATTCAATTCAAATTACTGATGATTATGCATTTTTTGCTCCATTTAAAAAATATCTTCCTCCATTATTGAGACGAAGATCATGGAAGTTAAGAAAACAGATCCTTCAAGGAGTAGAAGGGGATTTTTTTTCATATACGGGTGATAAGGCTGAAGGTTACATGCTAAAAATGTACAGACTAAAACCAAAGATAGGAGAAAGAAAATCACTTTCTGCAGCATCTGTTAAAGAAAAATTGTTTGATGCTGCACTTGGAAAAGAATCTACATGGAAAGAAGATGTACCGGAAAGCGTAGCCAAAATTATAGAAGAAGATTGGAAAACAGTAGAGAAATTTGCAAATACCGAAGACATGACCAGAAGAGTTGTAGGAATGAAATTTCCTAAAGAAGGTTGGTCAAAATAAATAGAGATTAATACACTTACAGTAAAAATTTTCATATGAAACTTCCACTTTCAAAATATGTTTGGTTTGATGGAAAATATATTCTTACAGAAAAGGCTCAAGTTCCAATTACTACTCATGCAATTCATTACGGAACATCAATCTTTGAGGGAATAAGGGCATATTGGAATAGAAAGAATCTTCACATATTTAGACTGGATGAGCATGTAAAGCGATTTAGGAGATCAGGACAGTTTTACAACATTTCGCTTAATTTCTCTGATAAAGTCATTAGTGATGCAATTATAGGAATATGTAGAAAAAATAAGATCAAGAAATCATGTTACATCAGACCATTTTATTTTGTAGGAGATTATGGAATAAATTTACATGTAACCGAAAAGGCTCCTACAAATGTTGGAATTTTTTCATTTCTTTTTGGAGATTTATTTAACAAAAATGGAATTTCAGCAGGAGTTGTATCTTGGAGGAAATTCTCAGACAAGTCTACTCCCACACAAGCAAAAATGGGTGGAAATTATTTGAATTCTATTATTGCAACACAAGAAGCAAAACGAAATGGTGTTGATGAAGCAATTTTGCTTGATCATAATGGAAATGTTAGTGAAGCACCAGGAGAAAATATCTTTATTGTAAGAGATGAGCAATTGGCAACACCATCACTAGCGTCATCAGCGCTTGAAGGAATTACTCGTGATTCAGTAATCAAAATTGCAAGAGATTTGGGTATTGATGTAGTTGAAAGAGACATTGCAAGAATGGAATTATCCATGTCTGATGAGATTTTCCTGACTGGAACAGCAGCTGAAATCACCCCCATCATAACAATGGATTCAAAAAAGGTTGGTAATGGTAAACCAGGTGTTATAACAAAGAAGATGATGAAAGAGTACACAAACATAGTAATGAACAAAAATGATAACTATTCTCATTGGTTAACTACGGTGTATTAGATGAAAATTGTTCAAATCGGAGTAGGTGGATGGGGTAAAAATCATACCAGAGTTTTATCGCAATTAGGTGTGCTATCAGCTGTCTGTGATACAGATTCTCAAAGAAGCAAAGAATATGGAGAAAAATATTCTGTAAATCATTATGAATCACTAGATGATCTACTAATTTCAGAAGAGTTTGATGGAGCATTTGTAGTAACACCTACATTAACTCACACAGAAATTACAACAAAATTGTTAGAGGCGAAAAAACATGTATTCGTAGAAAAACCAATGACATACAAATCTGAAGATGGTGAAAAACTTGCTAAACTTGCAGAGAAAAATAAAGTGATTCTAACTTGTGGGTATATTGAGAGATTTAATCCGGCCGTAGATGTTGTAAAGAAATTTGTCAAAGAAAAGAAATTTGGTGAGTTAGTGATGCTAGAATTTCACCGTGAAAATAGAATGCCTCTTCATATCAAAGATGTTGGAATCATTTATGATACTTCAGTTCATGATATTGATACTGCAAATTGGTTGTTTGATGATATGCCACATGTAGTATTTGCAAGAGCAGGTAAAATAAAACATGAACACGAGGATTTTGCAAGCATCATGCTAGGATACAAAGATGACAAAGTTGCAATTATTTCATCAAACTGGATTACACCAAAAAAAGTTAGAAGATTCAATGCTGTATGTACAGACGCGATAATTTCTTCAGACTTTATCACTCAAGAAATTATTGTAGAGAAAAATGATAAAACAGAAACTGTTCAAAACGAAAAACAAGAACCATTGTTATTAGAAATTCAAAGTTTTCTAGGAACAATTGATGGTAAAAATGAACAAGTTGTCAAATCACAAGAAGCGGTCAACGTCACAAAGATTGCAGAAGCTGCACTTTTATCTAGTCAGAAAGGAATACCAATCTATCTAGATCTAAAATGAACAAGACAATGATGGATATTTTGGCATGCCCAATTGACAAAAATCATCCTTTGGAATTATTTGAAATTAAAGAAAAAGATAGCATAGTCTACGAAGGAGCATTATTTTGCTCAAAATGTTCTCGATTTTATCCAATTATTGAAGAAATTCCAATAATGCTACCTGATGAATTAAGAGATAAAAAACAAGAGATTGAATTTCTAAAAACTAACAAAGATAAATTACCTGAAAAAATTATTACAAAGGCAAATCCATGGCATTTGTGAGATAATGATTACAAATTTTATTTCTGAAAAAGCAAAGATTGGTCAGAATGTGCAGATTTGGCATTTTTCATATGTTGGAGATAATGTAGAGATTGGAGACAATGTCAAGATTGGTTCTCTTGCACATATTGATTACAATGTAAAGATTGGTGAAAACACAAAGATAGAAGGTCAAGTGTACATTCCGCCTCTATCAATAATTGGAAAAAATGTCTTCATCGGACCTGCTGCTACATTAACAAATGATCCTTATCCCATGTGTAATAAAATGATAGGAGTTACAATTGAAGACAATGCAATAATTGGTGCACGTGCAGTAATCAAAGCAGGAGTTACTGTAGGAAAGAACAGTGTTGTTGCAATGGGAGCAGTTGTAACAAGAGATGTTCCTGAAAACTCTGTTGTCATTGGTTCTCCAGCTACAATCAGATACACTAGAGAGGAATATGACAAGAAGCAAAGAAAGTGGAAAGAAAGTTAGGATTTTATCTCTTTTCTAAAAATCAAATTTTTCAATTTAGATAAAATTAAAATCCATATTACAACTAGAATGATTGCAACTATTGCTTTAATTATAGATCCAATAAATAAATCAAGTTCACCAAATCCAGAAATAGAGAATGGTCCCAGTATCATGACAGTAATTCCACCACCGACAAGTATCAAAATCCACATTACAAACAAAAATCCAAAGAGACCAAACTTCAAAGAGAAACCCCCATCATAAATGCAGTAATTATAGCCAAAATTCCTGAAAATATAGCAAGTTTGAAGATTACAAATCCAACCTGTTTTTCAGATAATGCTTTTGATGCAACAATTAACCTAACTAGTGTTATAGGTGCTGAAACATCATCAGTAGACTTTATTTTGAGTTCCGAGGTTAATGAAGTAGGATTTTTGATTTGTCTGTGTTCTGTTATTTTTTTTACGCTAGATAGGAACAAAAATGAGTTGATAATAGCAGGCAATAATGCAATTGCTGCAATAACTTCTATACCGCCTACAATTGCAATTGTTCCATACATTGCACCAAAAGTTAGTGCGCCAGAGTCTCCAGGAAAAATCTTACTTGGAATTTTATGATATTTGTAAAATGCTAATGAAACAAATCCTAGCGGTAAGCTAGCTATTGCAATTTCATAGTTTTGTACTATAAACAAACAGATTGATAATGAGAAACTTGCGATTACCATAAATCCACTGGCAACCCCATTTAGAACATCAATAGAGTTGATTGTATTTCCTGTAATTGGAATCATAAAAACTATCAATGCAAGATATAGTACTGGAATTTGTACTGTTCCAAATAAGGGAAAAGCAAGATCTGAATTATATGCACCAAGTGCAATGATTGGTGTTGCTGCAATTGCAAGGGCTACTGGTTTGAACCAACCGCCCATTACTTTTCGATCATCAACGTAACCAATTACAAAAGCTGCAGACGTAGTAATAATTATAGCAAGAATTTCATTTGACTGTAAAAATGCATAAAGAACAATTTCTGATGCAATAATTCCTGTAATTATAGATAGACCACCTGGTCTTGCAACCATTACATCTTCTTTTTTGTTCACATCTTTAACTGTAAGATTTCTTTTTTCTAGAAATTTGATTAATGGGGGAGTCATTAAAAATACGACAAAAAATGCAACTATACAAGAAGCTACTGCTGTAAGTATTAATTCAATCAATTATCTAACCTTTCGTAATTCGGACTTTATGTTATCTGCAAGGGTTGAACCAATTTTATCTATTTCTGCCAATTTATTCACTGGAATCTTTGCCAAATCATCTAGATTCTTGATTCCGTGTTTGTATAGAATTCTAGCTCGAACTCTTCCAATCCCTTTGACCCTAACAAGTTCAAGTAATTCTTCTCTAATTCCATAAACGATTCTTTTTCTTAGATTACCAAGTTCCTCAAGCAAATCTGCTCTCTCAACATGCTTGGAAATCTCTCTGAGGCAGTATAAAAGCCAATTTGCCGTTTCTACCATCCTATGCATGTCTCCTGACTCTACTCCAAAGTTATCAGAGAGTGATAATTCTGAAGATTCTGTAATCCACGCGTGTAAAGCCAAAAGGCTCCTTGAGCAGTCATATTCTGAAATTTGTTCAAGCAGTTCTGAAGAATTATTTTCTATCAAAAGACTGGCAGATTCATAATCCTTGTTTCTAAGTGAGAATTTGGGAAAAAATTCCTCGCAATTTGCGATCAAATGTAAGAATCCAAATGTATGTTTTCTGTCTTGAGATACATTTTCAATAGCATCTCTAAAGTATGTTGCAGTCAAGGGATCAATATACAACATCGATGTCTTTTTTCCAAATTCGGTAGCAGCAAATCTTTCACCTTTTTTAATTATCAAATTTTCACTGGAAAGAAAACGTAGAGAAATATCAATTGCAAATTTTATTGTAGGTTTTCTTGATTGTAATCCCCCTAATGTTTGCAAGAAAAATTCCAAGATCTCATCTTTTTTGATTCCAGGATGTGTAACTATCACACTAAGTATATGAGTACGTAAAGATTTGTCATCAGTAATCTTTGAAATTATTGGTTCTGGTTCTCCATTAATATAATAATCAATTAGGGCTTCAGTGTTTCCATTTCCAACAATTATTGCTTCTCCATAATCATCATATTGAGGCCTTCCAGCTCTACCACAAAGTTGTTTGTATTCTAAGATACTAATCGGTCTATTTGCTCCAACTTTTGCATTATACCTATTAATGTTTGAAATTACAACTCTTCTTGCTGGAAGATTTACTCCAGCAGCTAAAGTTGGTGTGGATGATAATAACTTGATAGTTCCTTTACGAAATTCTGTTTCTATTGTTTGTCTACAGTTTTGATTTAATCCTGCATGATGAAATGCAACGCCTTTTTTTACAAGAAACGCTAATGTCTTTATTAATTCTGTATGTTCATTTTCTAATAGAATTTTTTTGGAGGTTTTTTGTAATTCCTCCAAATCTTTTTTTTCTAAAATTTGAGAGATAGCATCTGCAGCTTTTGTTGCAAGTGACTTTGAGCGATTTCTAGTCTCTGCAAATATTAGAGATTGACCTCCTTCTTTTACTGATTGTACTCCTAAATCGATAGGAGTTCCACATATGCTACGCTCAACTGAAAAGACTTTACCATCATTCATAGTAACTTCTCCTGCATCACAAACTCCTTCAGATAGAGGTACTGGTCTCCAATCACTTTTTACTAGCATACAACCAAGCCAATCTGCAATTTCATTAGAATTTGTAATAGTAGCACTAAGACCTACAATCTGAGGATTTGTTTCCAATAATTTTAGCTGTGTAAGAATCATCTCAAGTGTTGGACCTCTATTTTCGTCACCAATCAAATGGACTTCATCAGCAATTACAAGTCCAATTTCCTCAACCCACTCCGTACCATGTCGTATAATAGAATCCATTTTTTCGTTTGTTAAAATTAACACATCACTTTTCTCCAAATTCTTTTCAATATTTTCATAGTCTCCAGTAGATATACTGACCTTAACTTTTTTTCCTAGTGCGACATTTTCTAATTTTTTAAACTCTAAGAATTTTTCAGCAGCTAATGCACGTAAAGGACTAAGGTAAATCACCTTGCCATTATTCTTGGAAAGATAACTAATCATTGCAAGCATTGCAATCAGAGTCTTTCCACTTGCAGTAGGAGCAGATACCAAAATGCTTTTTCCATCTAGTAATCCAGACTTAACACTATCAGCTTGTGGAGGATATAATTTTTTATAACCTTGTGATTTTAAAAATTCAATTGCAGTGTCGGGAAGATCTAGTTTATCTATTTTCATACTCGGTTATAATGACCGGGTTTTGATTCATAAATAGATGCTTCTCTGAGCATTCTTCGGATGTAGTTTCTTGCCTCGTCTTGGGTAAATTTGTCACTCTTTTCAAGTTCCCGGACAAACATCTTTTCTTCTACTGGAACCTTACTATCGCCCTCAAGACTTCTGAGAATATCCATGAATAATTGCATCTTTGAAACCTCACTTCTAGGTTTTCCTTGTAATACTCCAAGATCTACCTTTCCGGTATTGACATCTACTCCTGCATCTTCAAGCATACTCTGAAGCAAGAAGATTGCACGCTCTGCATCTTCCAGTTCTACCTCATCCTTCATTAGTAATCTCGCTCTTGCCGTGGAAAGTCTGATAATTCCTTCTAGTTGTCTAGGTGTAACTGTAATCATTTCTTCAGATTCTACGTTTCGCATCTGGAGATAATATTCAAGGATCTTTTCTTCAGCCTCTTTTGTCATGATAGGAATACCACGTTTTGCGTATGAAAGATATTTTGTTAGTAAATCAATATCAATTACAGAACGTTTGTCTGTTCCTTGTGGAGTAAATCGCTCTATAATGTGTCTAGCAATTTTTTCATCTTTTTCTTTACTTGGAATATCTCTTACAACAAAAATCAAGTCAAATCTTGTAAGTAATGGAATTGGCAAGTTTACATTTTCTGTAATGTTTTTGAAAGGATCATATTTTCCATACATTGGGTTTGCTGCAGCTAAAATTGAAGTTCTAGCATTTAGTGTAGCTACAATACCACCTTTTGCAATACTTACTGATTGTTGTTCCATAACTTCGTGTAAAGCACTTCTATCTTCTGGTTTCATCTTATCAAATTCATCTATACATACAAGACCTTGGTCACCAAGTACAACTGCACCTGCTTCAAGCATCATAATTCCTGTTTTGTCTTTAACTATAGCAGCTGTAAGTCCTGCAGCAGTTGAACCTCTACCAGAAGTGTACAAACCTCGTGGTGCAATCCTTGCACAAAACTTTAGCATCTCACTTTTTGCAGTACCAGGATCTCCAACTAGAAAAACGTTGATGTCTCCTCTAATCTTACTTCCATCACCCAATGTTCTTTGATTAGCACCTACAATAAGTAATATGATAGCTTCTTTGATTATTGAATGTCCGTGAATGTGGGGAGCGAATGAGTCAATTATTTTTTGATACACATCAGGACTTTGACTTAATGTTTTGATCATTTCTTCTTCTTCGGGAGAAACTTCATCTTTTTCTACTTTACGAGATAATTTTAAACCATGTCCACCCAAGAATTCAATGTTATTTCCTTCGATTCTTAGTCTGTATAATCCACTATGACCTCTCTGAACACCTGCAACTGATTCTTGTTCTATTCTTACTATTCCTGTAAGGATTATTCTGTCACCGGGCCTAGCATTATCTACCAAATCCTGCCTAATTGTGATGTCAATATAGTGAGGAAGTTGTCCTGGAGGTAAATCCTCAGGAAGTTCCTGTAATCTAAGAAGTTGAAAATCAATAAACTTGCTTGCTTCAGGTTTTAATTCAAAATCTCGGTGTTTACAATTTGGGTTATCACATACTACAGGGGTTTTAACATCCATCCCTTTAAGCTGAATTACTTTGGTAGAATGTTCATCAGGACAAACAAAGACCAGTTCTTTTGCAAGAGGTTTTACTTCTGATGCTCTAACTACCATTCCTGAAACGCTTGTAATTGTTCCAATAGTTTCAGCATTGATTTGTCTGAGGCTTCTCTGAAGTGGATAGTTTACTAGTCTAACACGAACTTCATCTTTGATTTTTTCAGCATAATCTGGAAATCTTGTTTGTAGTACTTCTTTGATTGCTCTAGAGAATGCATCAAAGATTCTATCAGGGCTTTGAGAAAACAAGTTTCCAATTTCTGGTTCAAAAACTAAATCATTGTAATCAACTACAATATATTTTGCATTTCTTGGCATCATCTCATCGATTGCCTCTACATACTTGTAGCTGCCAGATTTGTCTTTGAATCTAGTAAGGAATTCTTTTACTTTATCAGATAATGCAGAATCTGTAAATGTACTAGTTTGAACTTTGCTCATTTAGATCTCCTCTTATTTGTCTTTCAAACTCTACACTGTTTTCATGGATTGTTTTATAGAAGATATTTTCTTCAACAGTTAATTTGTTATAGAGTTCAGAATTTAGTTTGATAGAGTCTGCTATCTTTACTAGTTTACCTCTTCTCATTCTGAATAATTCTAACATCATGCTTTCAACTTTATCAAAATCGTCACGATCCAATTGTTTCATAGATTCTTTTAGTTTGATGTAAAAGTGAGGATCTAATGTAGAAATTTGATATTCTCCAACCATCTTTTCTTTTGACAATGCTTGCTTTAGTTCAGTAATCATATCTGGTGAATTTAGTGTTGCCAGATTATTCTCAGATAGTATCTTTCCAATCCATTGAGGCATGTTAATTACCTCACCAGAAGTTCCCTCAGTCTTTATTCCTGCAACATTAAATTTAAAATCACGATTAATGGTAACCTTAGCATCCTCTAGGCGATGTCCAACTGAATGTACTTTTTCTATCTTATCTATTTCCATGTGAGATCATTGATCCGCCTGATGATCTTCAAGTTGGGATCCGTCAATTGATCTGATCAAACAGGTCAACACAATTGATCCTAATTGATTTCAGGCTGATCGCTATTCATATTTAATTAATTGGAATATTTTATTCAGGGTATTGTCACAATAACCAATTCGGATTTATTAATGGGAATTGAACCTAAAGTTTCATGTCTGCAACTGGAATGTGGGTAGAAAAATATCGGCCAACAAAACTTTCAGAGATTATTAACCAGACAGAAATTATTGGCAGTCTAAAAGCTCTAATCAAAGATCCAACAGACATGCCTCACTTGCTCTTTTCTGGTTCTGCAGGAGTAGGCAAGACCACTACTGCATTATGTCTTTCAAGACAAATCTTGGGAGATTATGCTAAAGACTACACACTTGAGCTAAATGCATCAGATGAAAGAGGAATTGGAATGGTTAGAGAAAAAGTAAAGAAATTTTCAAGATTTGCGGCAATGGTTGATGTTCCATTCAAGATTATAATTTTAGATGAAGCAGATGAAATGACTTCAGATGCTCAAACTGCGCTTAGAAGAATTATTGAGGATACGGCAAAAATTTGTCGGTTTATTCTAATTGCAAATAATGTGTCCAAAATAATACAGCCTATTCAAAGTAGATGTGCAGCTTTCAAGTTCACATCAGTTTCTGAGCAAGATGTTATTGCCAGACTAGAAGAGATTGCTAAAAAAGAGAAAGTGAAGACAGACAAAAAGGGTCTAAAAGCAATTTATGAATATACAGATGGGGATTTGAGACATGCAATTAATCTAATGCAAGCAACTGCAAGTCTTGGTGGAATTACTGAAGAGAATGTAAAAGCATCAGCGGGACTAACAAAAACTAGTGATGTTGATGAAGTTCTAAAAATTGCACTATCTGGGAAAGTTACTGAAGCAAGAGAGAAGATGATAGAATTGATCAAAGTTTATGGAATGTCAGAATCTGATTTCTTAAAGTATCTCAATTCAGCTGTTTTCAAATCAAAACATGGTAAACTATCAGATATTTTACAAGTAATTGCAAAATATGATTATAGAATTTTAGTTGGAGCAAATTCTGAAATTCAGCTATCTGCGATGCTTGCAGAGCTTGCAAAATTAGAAAACTAACTCAGAAAGCATCTAAAGACTTTAGACTTTTACATCTGTTTCTGATTGTCACCTCAGTAACACCTGCAGCTATAGCAATTGTTTTTTGGGTTATATTCTCACCAGTTTCCATACTTGAAAGATATAAGGCAGATGCTGCCATTCCCATTGGATCTTTTCCAGATACAATTTGTTTTTCTTCAGCTTTTTTGAGAAGCTTTGATGCAATACGTTTAGTTTTTTCTGATAAACCTATCTGACTTGCAATTCGTGCAATACACTGTACTGAATCTACTACAGGCATCTTCAAGTCTAATTCTTTCACTAACATCCTGTAACAAATTGCGAGGTTTTTTCTTGTGATGTTAATTGTAGTCGAAACATCATTAAGAGTTCGTGGAGTGCCAGATTCACGACAGGCTGCATAAAGTGTTGCAGCTATTAATCCTTGGATTGATCTTCCCCTGACAAGTTTTTTTTCCAGAGCTTTTCTGTAAATATAAGCTGCTTTTTCAACTATAGCATCTGATAGGGATAATTTCTCTTTCATTTTAAGTAGTTCACCTAATGCAACTTGGAGATTTCTATCAGCAGAATCTTTAGTGCGACTTCGGCTATCCCAAATTCTTAACCGCTTAATGGATGATTTCATGGATGAAGATAATGGATTTCCAGAAGAATCTTTGTTAATTGGACTGATTATTGTACTAAGACCCTGATCATGTCTCGTTAGTGAAGTTCTATCTCCAGTTCTTGATTTGTTTGTGCTGCTATCTGAGAATGTCCTTTCTGGTCCGTGATTTTCTACTCTATCAGTAATTACAAAGCCACACCTACCACAAAACATTTCACCGGTTTCTTCATCAGTAATTATTCTGCTTTTCCCACATCTTGGACAACTTTGCTTTTTTGATAGTTGTTGTTGTGCCATAGTTACAATCATGATATATGTAATGTCTAATAAATCGTCAAAATCTATTCATTCTAAGTAATCATAAAAAATAAAAACGCAGAGAGAGGGATTTGAACCCCCGTATGCTTGCGCACACAGGCTCTCAAGGCCCGCGCCCTACCGAGCTAGGCGACCTCTGCAAAAAATAGTGCAGAAAAGTGATTAAAATTTGTTGAGGTAAATAGAAAAATAAGAAAAAAGAAAAAATTTCTTTAATCGTGAGCGTGTGGTCCGCCACCACTTGAAGGCATTACCACAAATGTACCAGCTGCTTTCTCGTGCCATTCTTGGTTGGCTGCTTCAATACGAATTGCTCCTTGAGGACAAATTTCTTGACATGCCATACAAATTGTACAATCATGTTCTCTGATTGGTTGTGATTTGTCTGAAGCATCTAATCTTTCAGATGCTTCTGTAAGGCCTGTACCTTCAAAGGTTGCATCAAGACAATCTGCTGCTGGAATATCTTTCTCTGTTCTATACCACTGGAATGTTTGAACAGGACATACACCAAAGCATTCACCTGCTGCAATACATGAATCCCAATCAACTGCGACTGTAGTTCCATGAATTCCTAGAGGAACCATTTCTTCTCCATGTTCTTCATAAGCTGCCTTTACATCATCATTTGAGAATGCTTTTCCGTTTGGATCTCCTTTGCCCCAAATCCAGTGAAAATTCTCACCATCTGCATGGCTTGTCTTTCCTACTGGCTTGACGTCATTAAGACAAAAGTCTTCAGGTATAACTAAATCTACCATACAAAGGTGATTTTAGAATATTATTTAAAGCTAGACAAAATTAGTTGAGACTAAATCTTAGTATAAAATACTACAAAAAGAAAAAATTTCTTTAATCGTGACTGTGTGGTCCGGCACCACTTGAAGGCATTACCACAAAAGTTCCTGCTGCTTTTTCATGCCATTCCTGAAGACCTTGATCAACTAGAACAGCCTGAGGAGGACATACAGATACA
>ERZ813253.37-NODE-37-length-57214-cov-6.850176_pt1 | contig 57214 bp, 58 predicted proteins | sample MGYA00520893_ERZ813253 | MGnify/ENA primary metagenome ERZ813253 (study PRJEB31669, sample SAMD00080414) | marine metagenome | biome: oceanic hadal pelagic zone biome; feature: marine hadalpelagic zone; material: sea water | place: Pacific Ocean:Izu-Bonin Trench...
CGACCATAACGATCCTCAAAAAGATAATGAGACTGAAGGCCGCTGAACGCCCGCGTTCGTTGTCGTGTGCCATCGGGCAATATCCGAGCCACCAGGCTCTTGTCGTTGTCATACAGGATCGATTTAGGAACACCGCCGAAGAAGTTGAAGGCCTCGTTGTGGCCATCCAGCCAGGCCTCCGTTGTCGCCGCGGGATAGGCGCGAACAAAGCAGGCATCGCTATGAGGAAGGCTCATCACAAAATAATGCGCCCGATACTGGGCACCGGCGATAATCACATCCGTCTCGCCAAAATCTGCCTGAGCATGACCTGGAGAATGGCTCAGCGGCACGTACATCTCCCGCTGACGTTGCCGGACAGCAAAAATGTAATCCTTCACGATTGTGATGCCACCGGCAAAGCCATACTCATCTCGAAGGCGTTCAAAAATACGCTTCGAAGTATGCCTCTGCTTCTTCAGACGCTTGGTATCGTCCTCAAGGATCTGGTCGATAATGCCGATGAATGGATCCAACTTGGGCCGGGCCGGCGCCTTCTTGCGGCGATACCCAGGTGGGGCTGGAAACGCCAACATCTTGTCAACCGTGCGCCGGTCAACGCCAAACACCCGTGCCGCTTCGCGCCGGCTCATTCCCTGAATCTTTACCGCATAGCGTACGCGCCCGTAGAGTTCCACTCGCTTCATCCCCGCCCTCTGCAAAAGCAGAAAGCTTACCACTGGCGGATTTTTACTCCGGCCAAACAACCAGACAATCTGGCCGCTTCAGTGGTGGATTATTGCTCCGGCGTTCTCACAGGCTTCATCAGCTTCAGTTAACCGGCTCACTATCCGGCAGGAAAGGAAGCTGTTTTTTCAACTCCTTCTGATAACCAACTTTTGCTGTCTCCATGATAGCGGTCAGATTCTGTAACCGTAGCAATTCCGCGTCTACGAACTGAATGCTTTGGATCTGGGCTTTAGCCTCGTCGGAGAGTTCGGAGAGCTTGTAATCGGTTTTGTCGATGGTGATGGTTGGTTCTTCTTCAGACATTGGGTTTCTCTTTTAGTTAGGTCAAGAAAAAGGGCCAGCCCCGAAGGCTGGCCCGAAGTGGATCTACTCTTTAAAGCGTGAGTGGATTAATTAAGCAATGAAGAGGGCCAAATCAGTTGAAGCAGCTGAATCGATTAATGCGGTTACTGCAGTAACACCAACCAATTGTACTAATGAATCAGTTGTGCCGTTATGATAAACCATTGTTGCATCAGCTGATCCATTGTCATTGCTATCATAAGTAAATGCAAATGTCATATTAGTAGATGAGTTAGCGGCAAGGTAAGCAACTGCAAGAGCTAGGTTAGCTGAGTTGATTACTATGGCAGCAGCAAATGTAGTCGCATCATCAAACAACACCACACCACCGTCAATCTGGTGTGTTAGAATAGTTCCTGAATCTACTTCCGTAGCAAGTGCACCAACTGTAGCGGTTCCACTAAAGTCTATACCATCTGAGAAGATGTTCGCTGTCGCGATATCAAATCCTGTGATTACATCTTGTGCAGTTGTAAGTGAATCACCAGCATCAACAGTATATAAAGCAACAGATAATGCAGCATCAGCACTTACTTTTACTACTGTAATAACATCAGCGCCTGTACCAGCATTTATCGTCATGGCCTGTGATGTTGTCTGTGCCCTAAGAGTACCAACAGTGATTGAAATTGTATCAATACCTGAACCAGAATCAATAGCAATTGTTCCGCCATCGCCGTTGTTAACGCCAACCCAAGTATCATCACCTGTAATAGTAATAGTATCTACGCCTGAACCTGTTGTTACCAGGACATCTTCAGCTGCTCCTGCACCATCCAAGAGTGTCGCATCAACAGTTATATTAATGCCAACAGTTGCTAGACCTGCACTGACGTTTACTGTGTTTGCAACGCTTGCTGCTAATTGGCCAGTAGTAATAGTTATGCCCGATGCAAACGCTGCATTAAATGCTGCACCGGTTGTTAACGTCAATGCTCCAGTTGTTACAGAAAGGGCAAGAGTTTCCATATTACTGATGTAAGTAAAGTGATTATCAGTAAGTGTTGATGTCGTATCACTTAATGTCAGTGTATCTGTACCTGCGCCACCATTTACGCTTGTATCATCAGTTCCGGTAGCAACTAATACCGCAAGTGCTCCAGTGAAGCTATCATTACCTGCTCCACCAGAATATGTGTTGCCGTTCGTAGTACCCAACGCAATTACATCAGCACCTAAAGTACCTGTGACTGATGAGCCTTTGAACAAATTACTAGTATGAACCAATGTAAAGTCAGCAGTTCCTGTCATACTTGATGCATCAATTGCTACTGCAACCACATCGAGTGTGTTTGCCGCAACTGTAAATGTTACATCAGCAGTACCTGTAAAGTTCAACGCTGTAACAGAATCTGCACTGTTAGCAAGGAAACCAAATGCGGAATTACTACCGTCTGTTCCTGTTGTAGCATTAACAGTCACAGTCTCAATCGCTATAACAGATGCACCGACAACATTAACATTAGATGTTGATGTTGCTGAAGCAAGGTTCAATGTAATAGAGTCTGTAGAACCAGTAGCATCAGTTAATGTAAATATAGAGGAAGTGGTGTTAGATCCGGTCACAGTGATTGCAGCAGCCTGAGCAGCACTCAAACCTGAGATTGTCTGAGAAGTGGCAGCACCAAGATTAATTGATACAATCCCAGAGATAAGAGATACATCCTGAGAAACGCCACTCACAGTCAGCGTCTCAAAGTTTGAATATTTAGCACCCACAGTCGAATTTGCAACATGCGTAGCGTTAGTAATTATAAGCATATCATTACCTGCTCCAGCATCAACGGAACCTGTTGTAAGAACAGCGGTTGTTGTGACGGTATCATTACCAGCGCCGGTGGTGATGATGTCATCGGCCGATAACGCTGTTACGGTATCGGCACCGGAGCCAAATGTTGCCGTGATTGCTTGGCTCGCACCAGTCAGACTGACAGACGTACCGCCGGTGTTAGTACTTGTCACAGTGGTTGTCGCGGTACTCAGTGTGTTCGTAACCGTAACCAGGCTAGTGCCGGTCACCGTATACGCTGTGACCAGGTTGGCACCACCGGGGTCTACCTCTGTGACAGTCAAAGTGCCGCCAGTGGCGTCAAAAGCCATCGACGTGGCTGCCGTAGCCAATATGGCGGTGACGGTTGTATTAGCAGTAGCATTCACGGTGATAGATGTTGCTGCGGCAAAGTTCAAAGCAGCAATTGTATGCGCAGAAGTAGATGTAACGGTAGCTGTCGTCGCCGTGGCATCTACAATGGTCTCAGTCGTGTTTGCACCCAAGCTAACAGTTAAGACGCGTGTAGCTGCTGCAGCGACAAGAGTAGTCGTCGTTGAACCAGTGCTGCCTGAGAGTGTAAATGATGTCAAACCATCAGAGGTAACGGTATTGGTAGCACCACCGCTTAGGCTAACAGTCGTCAACGTACTACCAGTCGCAGCCGAAGCGCCGGAGCGATCTTGAATGGAAATGTTGGTACCAACTGTGTTCGTCAACGTCGCTGAGGTAAAGGCATTTGCTACCCCAGTACCGCCAACCGTAATGGATGCGCCTGCGGTGGTAACGTCTAGCGTCAACCCACCGCCTATGACCGCCACGGTACTCACACCAGTGCCAGTGATATTAAGGTCAGTGGTACTGCTTGCTGTCACCGAGATAGCACCAGCAACTGAATCCTGGACCGTTAGTGAGGTCAAGCCGGTATAGCCGGTGAAATCCCCAGTAAAGCCAGCAGCCGTAGTGTTGATTGTAACAGTCTCAATATTGACGACGGATGTAGAACCCGGCAGGATATTAGTGGTTATCAGCGCAGTCAGCGTATCGGTACCGGCTCCACCATCAAGCTTATCAAACGCACTAAAGGTAGCTAATGTAGAAGCATCGAAAGTGTCATCATTGCTGGTGCCAGTGAAGTTCGCTAAAATGTCAGCACCTGTAGTCAGCGTGTAGGTGGTGCCCGTAATGCCGCCGGCGGTGGAACCGCCGGCCGTGGCGGACAGGGCCGCGGTCGGAACGAGAGCCGTACCGGTCGCGGTGTTGGTCAGAAGCTGAGTGATATCGCTATTGGTGGAGGTGATAAACTCGGCTGAATTCGAGAAGCCCTTCAGCACCTCGGCGCGGGTATCGCCCGTCGCGATCCAGGCGTCGATTTCGGCGCCGGACGGCGAGCGGCCGAGAACGTTCAGGTACAAGGCCGTCAGGTAAGCCTGATCGACCGTCGTGCTCGTGCCGAAGCGGCTGGTGAATTCCGTTGAGGTCGAGAAAGCGGCGGCAAGGTTGGCGGTCGCTGTGGCGATGTCTGTTCCACCATCGACGGCGGCTTTCAGAGCCTGGACCTGCACGGTGAAACCGGCGGTATCCGGCTGGCGGCCGAATGCAGCTTGATAAAGCCGAATGACCGCATCGGTGTATGTATTGGCTTCCGTCGAGTCGATGAACGATAGCCTCGTCTGAGCCAGAGTGAGGACTCCGCTGTCTATAACGGCTACGAAACTGGCGACTTCAGCATCGGTGCCATCGCGGCGTAAAATCGTTGTGTATAGGTTTTGGACATCCGTTGTAGTTGTCATAATTTATGACCTTTCATTAGATTAACGTCACTCTGAAACAGGTAAAACTCAGACTTCCCTTGCCCCTGTTCTCGCTGAGAATTGGAGGGTTAAACGATTACTGAACATCTTTCAACCCCCAAAAAACACCGAAAACTCATGTACGGTTAATAAACCTACTCCGCTCGGAATCGCTTGTACAGTAAAAATTATATAGCCGCCGAAAGAAATCGGCGTGGCAAAATCCACCGCTCGATGCTAAAAAGTCGAGCTTGTTAGCCGTTTTTTGCTTACCCGCAGAGACAGTTAGGCAAATTTTTCTTCCGTTTTTCCGACCCTCGGCGAGGCCATAAATGACCCAATTCCTGGCGGGCCTGCCGCGGGAAAGATTTTTTTGCCCGTCCGGCACCCAACACGGCGCCGCCGCCAACCGAGGTGTTTTCATCTCTAGGGCACCTCGAATAATGCCCTGACGAGCTCGAACCTGGGTAGCAGATGTTGCCCGGTCTCGGGATTTTAGCATCCGACCGCTCCTGATCGGTTGATTTGATGCCAAAACTCGTAATCCGCACAGGCTCCCGCCTTCAATATCGTCATGTTGGCGTCGCCGACGCGAGACGCTCCAACTGCACCAGGCGGCGCATGTTGTAGGCGATGTTCTTCAGCCCGATCCGCGCCTTGGCCCGCACCAGCCCGATGCCGCGCACCAGCGTTCCGCCCATATCGTTGCTCTGAGCCCCAAAGATATGCTCTACCCGGGCCCGCACCTTCGAGCGGGTCTTATTGCCTCGCATCTCCCGCTCGCTCAGCGGCTTGTTGCGATGCCCCTTGCGGTGGATCCGGCTCTTCAAGCCCCTCTCAACCAGCGTCGCCTCGATCTCCGCCGACCGGTAGGCGCTGTCCGCCCATACGTCGGAAGCCGTGTTGTCGGGATCCAGGATGTCGTCCAGAACCTGACTGTCATGCACCGCCGCGTCGGTCACCTGATAGCGCCGCACCAGCTTGTGGCGACGGTCCACATTGACATGGTTCTTGTAGCCGTAGTGGCTCTTGCCGTGCCTCTTGGTCCACCGCGCGTCGGTATCCTTCTGGCAACGCTTGGCCGGCTGCTGCTCCCAGCCCTCCAGCGTCTCGCCGGCCCTGATCCGAGCGTTCTCGTCACGGCTGTTGCGCTGTTTGGGGACCGCCACAATCGAGGCATCGATGATCTGGCCGCCCATCGCCAAGTAGCCCCGCTTCCTCAGATAGCCGTCGAAGCTATCGAACAACGCCTCGATCACCCCAGCCTGCGCTAGTTGTTCGCGGTAGAGCCACACCGTCTTGGCATCGGGGACTTTGTCTTCAATCCCCAATCCCAGAAACCGCATGAACGAGAGGCGGTCGCGAAGCTGGTATTCAACCTGGTCGTCCGAGAGATTATAAAGCGCGCAGAGAACGATCGCCTTGAACATCACCACCGCATCCCAGGGTTTGCGCCCCGCCGACGACTTCCGGTCCTCGGCCGGCTTGCGCCATGCCGCCTCCAGACGAGGCCGGAAGTCTTCCCACGGAACAACCGCGTCGATCTTCAACAGCGGGTCGTTCTTGGCGTCCAGGCCGGCATACCGATTCGCGATGTCGAAAAAACCCATTTGGCCCATGGCTGGTTCCTCTGCCCTCGTGTCACGTCAACAGAATTCTAACCGATTGAAACGTGGGATTGCATATTTAGAGGTGCCCTTAAAAGGTTGTCGACCGTCTCGGGCTGATCAATGAGGCGGCCTTCAACCCGGCGCTACGAGCACCGACGAAATCTTTCGTTGAACGCCTTGAATTATCTCGTTTCCTGCCGGAATCATGGCAAACAGCCATACAGGATTTCCGTAGTTTCGCGGGTCTGCCGGAAGACAGTGAAGAGATTGCCGATCCGGCCAAGTTAACGTCGGTACTGGAGCAGCGCCGCAAATTGCGCGAACAGGTGACGGATGCCTATCTCGGCCAGCTCACGATCGAGCCGTCGGATAGCTCTCGGGTCATATTTGTCCGAATTACCTCGCCCGACCCGGAAATGGCGGCCAAACTGGCGAACACGGCGGCCCAAGTCTATATCGACGATCAGGTCGCCAGTAAGTCGGAACAGACCGAACTCGCCAATGCCTGGCTGCAGGATCGCGCCATAGAACTCAAAAATCGCGTCGAAGCGTCGGCGCGGTCCATGGAGACCCACCGTCGCAAGTCCGGCCTTATCGACACCGATGGATCAAGCCTGCTGTCGCAGCAGATGTCGGAACTCAGCTCACAATTAATTGCTACCCGCGCGATACGCGCCGAAGCAGAGGCGCGTTATGCCCAGCTGCAAAACCTTCTCGAAATTGAAGGCGGCGTCGCCTCGGCCGCGGCGGTTTTACAATCGCCGTTGATCCAAAATCTGCGATCACAGGAAGCCCAGGTGGTCCGTAAGATTGCCGAGTTCAAAACACAACTCCGCGACGCCCACCCAACCATGATCCTGGCGCGAAACGAACTTACGGATTTGACCACCAAGATCGAATCCGAAGTGCACAAGATCGTCATCAACCAGGGCGGCGAACTCAAGATCGCACAGCTCCGGGTGAGGAACCTGGAGGGCGAGATTGACCGGCTTCAGAAGCGCATCGATTCACAGACCGATGCAGAGATCACCCTGGCGGCCCTGGAGACCGAATTAGAGGCCAACGGCAAGCTCTACGACACCATCCTGGCCCGGCTCAAGGAAACCGGTGTCCAGGACGCATCTCTCGTACAGGCGGACGCGCGGATTATTTCCTATGCAACAATCCCCGGGGAGCCCTTCGTTCCCGCGCAAGAGAATGATCGTGAGCACGGCCTTCGTCGCCTCGATGATTCTCGGCATCCTGATCGTCATGCTCCTCGAACAGCTTGATTCGGGTTTTCGCAGCCGCGATCAGATCGAAGCCGCCACGGGCGTGACGGTGCTCGGCATGGTGCCACACCTGCGTAGCGGCTGGTTTGAAACCGTGGAACCCCATAACGATATCCTCGATAGACCGAATACGGTATTGGGGGAATCCTTCCGCACGTTGCGCACCGCTCTGTTGCTGTCGAATGTGGACGATCCGCCCCGCACGGTGCTGGTGACTTCCTCGGTGCCCAGTGAAGGCAAGTCGACGACCGCCTTGTCCCTGGCGCGGACGGCGGCGAAGGCTGAGCAAAAATGCCTGATCATCGACGGGGACCTTCGTCACCCGAGTCTGCATCGGGCCTTCGGGGTCGAGAATGACATCGGATTGATCGATTATTTGAGCACCGATACGCCGCTCGAGGAAATCGTCCAGATCGACTTCCGCTCGGGCGCCCATTACATCCTGGCCGGCCAGGCTGTTCCTCATACGACCGACCTTCTGGGCTCGGAAAAGATGCGCGCCCTGCTTATGGCCCTCAGAGAAATTTACGACCTGGTGGTTATCGATACGCCGCCGGTACTCGCCCTGTCGGATACGCTTGTGCTGCTGCGCAGCGTCGACAAGACGGTGTTCCTGGTGCAATGGGAGAAGACAAGGCGCGAAACGGCGCTTGCGGGTCTCCGCCAGGTGATCGATGCCGGCGCCGATCTCGCCGGCATTGTCCTCGCTCAGGTAGATCTCAAACGCCAGGCCCAGTACCGCTACGGCGGCGACGTGTACAACGCTTATTACAACAACGCTTACCAAAAATATTACGCTAACGGATAAGCCAACTTGCCCTCGTATCGGCACCCTACCTGGCTCAAAGGTGGAAGCGTTTCCGCCATCATAGCGTTCGTCTTCGGAGCGCTTCTCGTAGGCTTTGCCGCGCCTCATTTCACCGCTGGAATCGCCGATTTACCCGCGCGGCCGGTTCTCGAAGAGCTGCGCAAGGGCGCGGCGCTGACCATCCGTTATTTAGACATCGCCGCCGACAGCCGTAAAGCGTCCTTGGATTGGATTGAGGATGGTCGCGGTTGGGCCTCTCTCGGCTTGTTGTATTTCAGCGAAGCACGGCGTATCGGATTGGCGACGGTCAGTGGGCGCGCGAAACTGGAACAAAGCGTCTTGGCGGACCGCCGGGCCGTCAACCTGTCGCCGGGTCAGGCATACGCCTGGACACGTCTCGCCCATGCGGAACTCTTACAGACCGGACCGGGCCCCCGCATTGCGCCCTTGCTGGCGCGCGCCATCGCCCAGGCGCCGTACGACCCGGCGCTGTTGTTTGGGCGTCTCGAGTTGAGCTTTCTGACCTGGCGCCAACTCGACCCCGCCGTCCGTGAGTTGGTCGCCGAGCAGGTGCGTTTTGCCGCCAGCATCGACCCCAAACGCCTCGCCGCCTTGAGTCGCGAGCGCTACGCCATCTCGGCGGTGCGAGACGCGCTGATCGACACCCCGGATTTACGCCGCCGCGTGGATTACCTTTTGAGAAGAAATTAAAGCACCAGGGCAATTTCATCCGGGCTGTTCCAGCTTCTTTCGATGGGTTTTGATGTCTGCGCAAGAATTGGGCACGGGGGCTTCCAATTGCCGCCGAGGTGCGGCATGTTCTTCTGCACGGCCCAAGATCAGGCTGTCGCTACGAATGGAGTCCTTCAGGAGCCCCCAGAGATGCGTGATTTTCAGGCGCCGGGTCGATCACCCGTACAAGCGCTCAATGGCATGGCCGCGACCTCGCATCCAGCGGCGACGCTCACCGCCATCGAAGTCTTACGCGGCGGCGGCAACGCCATGGACGCGGCCATCGCGGCCTGCGCCGTGCTCTGCGTCGTGGAGCCGCAATCCACCGGCATCGGCGGCGATTGCTTTGTCCTCTACGCACCGAAGGGCGGCGGCGAGGTCATTGCCTATAACGGTTCGGGTCGGGCTCCGGCGGCGGCCGAAACCGCTTGGTTTCTCGACCGGGGCATCGACGAGATCGACTTACAGAGCCCCCATGCCGTTACCATACCGGGGGCTATCGATGCCTGGGTGCGGCTCGCCGCCGATCACGGTACGCGGGGTCTCGACGAGTTGCTCCAGCCGGCGATCGGCTATGCCGAGAATGGTTACGCGGTGCTGCCGCGCATCGCCCGCGACTGGGCCAACTGCGCCGATAAACTGCGCGCCAGCCCGGCATCGACGCGTATTTTCCTGCCTGGCGGCGAGAGCCCGCGCGCCGGGGACGTCCACCGCCAACCCGAGCTCGCCGAGACATTGCGCCTGATCGCCAGGGAGGGTCGCGACGGCTTCTACCAGGGTCGCGTCGCCGAGGATATCGTCGGCTTCCTGGAGGAGTGCGGCGGGCTCCACAGCCTCGAGGATTTCGCCACGGCGGGCGGTGAATACGTAACCCCGATCCACAGTGATTATCGCGGCCTGCAAATCCATGAATGCCCGCCAAACGGCCAGGGCATGGTCGCGCTGCTCATGCTCAATCTGTTGTCGGGATTCGATCTCGCCAGTCTCGACCCGGCCGGGTCCGAGCGGCTTCATCTCGAAATCGAGGCCGGACGCCTGGCGTTCCGTGACCGCGACGCCTTCCTCGCCGATCCACGACAGGCCGATGTGCCCCTCGAGCATCTCCTGTCGACCGCCTACGCCGATGACCTGAGAAGCGTCATCCAGCCCGACAAAGCACTCGATATCCTGCCGCCCCCCGGCGCGGCGGCCCATGACGACACGGTCTATCTCACGGTTGTCGATCGTGATCGTAACGCCGTCAGCTTCATCAATTCCCTGTTCCACGGATTCGGCAGCGGCTTGGCGGCGCCCGAATGCGGGGTCATGCTGCAAAACCGGGGCGCCGGCTTCGTGGTCGATCCGGGCCATCCCAACTGCATCGCGCCCGGCAAACGGCCCTTGCACACGATCATCCCCGGCATGGCGTTGCAAGGCGGGCGCGTGGTCATGCCCTTCGGGGTCATGGGCGGGCAATATCAGCCTTTCGGTCACGCCCACCTGATTACCAATATCGTCGATTACGGCATGGATGTGCAGGCCGCCATAGACTTCCCCCGTGTGTTCCGCTACGGCGACACGCTTGATTGCGAGCGCGCCGTCGATCCTTCTGTTGTTACGGCGCTTGCCGCCCTGGGCCACAACCCGCAAATCGCGGCCGACCCGCTTGGCGGCGGGCAGGCAATCCATATTGACTGGCAGTCCGGTGTGTTGACCGGCGGCTCGGACCCGCGCAAGGACGGTTGTGCCCTAGGTTATTAGGATCCCTGGTGAACCAGTACGAATTCCTCATCAAAGGCCTGATCATCGGCCTGGCCATCGCCGCGCCGGTCGGCCCTATCGGCGTTCTGTGTATCCGCCGCACCCTGTCTCACGGACGGCTGGTGGGCTGCTGACCGGCATGGGGGCGGCGACAGCGGATGGGGTCTATGGCGCCATCGCGGCGTTCGGCCTCACCGCCGTCACCGATTTGATGATCGGCCAAAGCGCCTGGCTGGGTTTCATCGGTGGGCTGTTCCTCTGTTTTCTCGGGGTGCGCACGTTCATGGCGGCTCCCGCCGAACCCACGGCGACGCCCAGCCCCAGCGCATTGTTCAGCGTCTTCAGCTCGACCTTCGTACTGACCCTGACCAACCCGACGACCATCCTGTCCTTCGTGGCGATCTTCGCCGGCCTCGGACTCGGCAACACCGGCGGTAACTACATCGCCTCCACCGTCATGGTGATCGGTGTATTCGTGGGCTCTGCCCTGTGGTGGCTCGGGTTAATACCAAGGAGCGATAATAGAGACCCATAGAGATCGTGTCCGCTTATTCCCGGGAAGGAAGGAAGCCGCGGGCGATGCAGCGCATCGGTTAGGTTTCCTGACGCACTCCGGGGGTGAGCGGACGCGACCGTGACGGCGGCTTCCCGTGGCTTTCGGACGTCGTTCCGCCCGCCTAGCGATGCGCTGCATCGCGTCGACGGACGCGCCTAGCCAAAAACCACGGGAAGCCGTCTCTATGAGTCTCTATTATCGCTCCTTGGTATAAGCGCCGTGGTGGGCATCTTCAGGGCGCGAGTCGGGCCCCGCGCCATGCGCGTCATCAACCGTATGTCGGGATTGCTTATCGGAGGATTTGGCGTTGGCGCCCTGGTCTACGGCGTACTGGATCTCATCTAAACTGAGAAGTCGACCGGATACTCAAGGCCGAAGAAGATCGTGCCGCGTTCGGCGGCGGCGCTATAGGCGGCAACCGACGCTTCGCCTTCCGCCTTGCTCGGCGGGCTGTCGCCATGGACTTCCTGGGCGATATGTTGGGCCAAATAGAGGCTGGAAGAAACCGGCGCCGCGACCGGGCTGAGGACAAGCGCCCCGACCGTAGAGGGCGTTTCGTTCCGCATCGATTCTTCGGGAGCCCGCGTCTCGGACCGATACCGAGGTTCGTCTTGCCCGACAATCCGCTTGAATGTTGAAATCGCCGCGACCGGGCGAACGGGCAATTGATCGCCATTTCGTGCGACGAGCACGGGGCGGGCAATTACGGGCGCAGCGGAAGAACGAATATCAAGAGCAGGTTGCACGGTGTGAGTATCCCCGGTAATGGTCAACAAAACCTAAACTACACTAAAACCGCACCAGAGAATGGATAATCATTAATCAGTTTATAAAGTGTAAATACTTTTATGCGTAATATTAACCTTAACGACGCAAAATTAACTATAATAAGCTCCAAATATAACACTGCGGCCTTTCATTGGAGTTTCGATCGCAAGGATCGATCAGCCGCGACTTTATATTCTTCAGGGCCCGTGGACATAACGATTTGTTAACACTTTCCCGGTTAGGATAGCGCATCGATGGAGAAGTTACGGCTGACGCCATGTAGGTGTCTATAACTGGAACGCTCCACAGTTAAAAGCCAAGTAGGCCAGTAAAATGTCGGAATGTGATAACACAAGCCCTCCTCCGGCTGTTGCCGGTGACGAGCGCAGGGAACTAGAGCTGCTACGCCGCGCCTTGGTTGCGTCGGGCGATGTAGCCTACTCCTGGGATTTCAAAAGCGATGCTGTAATCTGGTCAGCCAACGCCCACCGTGTGTTGGGCTTCGATGAGTCCACCAATATTTCCGACCGATCGTCCTATATTTGTCGTGTCAACGGCGCCGATCTTCCGACACTTTCCTGCGTGCAGGAAAACCGTCACCTTGACGGCACAGCCTATCAAATGGAATACCGCCTGCGGCGTAGCGACGGCGGGTTCTGCTGGGTGCAGGATCATGGGGTCGTCGAATGCAATCCGGATGACAACAGCGATGAGTCTCTTTCCGGCCGCGCCGTTGGCCTGATTCGCGTCATAACCGAACGGAAAGAAAAAGAAGCGCGCCTTGAATGGCTGACCAATCACGACGAGGTCACCGGACATTACAATCGGATTTGCCTGCGCGACCTGCTCGACCATACCTTCGCCTATTCCGGCCGCTACGATTCACCCGGCGCTTACTTATCGGTGGCGATCGACGATTACGCGATCATCTCGGATACCTTTGGCGAGGAAAATATGGACCGCGCGGTCATCGCCGTGGGCCAAGCCCTCGACAAATGTCTGCGCGCCTGCGATGTGGTCGGGCGAGTCAGCCCGGATCAATTTGGGGTCATCCTCAGCAACTGCCCAAGCGGCAACGATCAGGTCATTTCGGAGAGGATCCTCGAAGCGGTGATGCAGGCCAACGTGGCCACGCCCGACGGCACGATCCGCATGACCGTTTCCATCGGCGGCGTCAGTTTCCCAAAGACAGTGCGCGCCCCCCACGATGCCGTCATCAAAGCCGATATCGCCCTCTCACGGGCCCGGCGCAACGGACAGAACTGCTATGTAAGCTACAATCTCACCGAGGAGCAGCGCAACGACAGCCGGCGCACCCTGTCGATCGCCAAGGAAATACAAACCGCCCTGCAGGATGACGGTCTGACCCTGGCCTTTCAGCCGATCGTCAGCGGCAAGGACTATCATATCGAGTCCTATGAGTGCCTGCTTCGCATCCGCGGCGGCGACGGCTACCTGCCCACCGGCCCCGCTCTCGGTATCGCTGAAAGCATGGGCCTCATAAGAACCATCGATCAGCGGGTTCTGGTGATGGCGGTCAAGGAATTAGAAGTCAGCAAAAATGTCACTTTAGCGATCAATATCTCGGGGCTGACCACCACCGAGCCGTCATGGCTTCGCAGTCTCATTGCCTTGGTCGGCAACCGGCCGGATCTGGCCCAGCGGCTTGTCGTTGAGATCACCGAGACCGCGGCCCTCGAAGACATGGAAGAAGCCGTCCGCTTCGTCAGCGCCGTGCGCAATCTGGGCTGCCGGGTCGCTCTCGACAATTTCGGCGCCGGTTACACCTCGTTCCGTCACTTGAAGACCCTGGCCGTGGACATCGTCAAGATCGATGGGTCCTTCGTCCTCAACCTGGCGTCCCGGCCCGAGGATTTTCTGTTTATCAAATCGCTTCTTGAACTGGCCTCCGGCTTCGGACTGGTCACCGTCGCCGAATGCGTCGAGGATGCCGAAGTGGCCGATTTGCTGTCTCGGCAAGGCGTCGATCTTCTCCAGGGATATTATTTCGGCAAGCCGAGCTTCGAGCGACCCTGGCAGCACGGCACGGTGCGCCGGGAAGCGACCGGCGGCGCGATCATACTCTCGCCGGATTTCCGTCCAAAACGATAAAGCCGATAATCCGTCTCACGCCTCCGTGCCGCCGACCGTAAGGCCGTCGATAAGCAGGGTCGGCAAACCGACTCCGACGGGAACCCCCTGGCCGTTTTTGCCGCAGGTGCCGACTCCCGGATCGAGCGCCATGTCATCGCCAATCGCCTTGACCCTGGTCAGCACTTCCGGGCCGTTGCCGATCAAGGAGGCTCCCTTTACCGGGGCGCCCAGGCGGCCGTCCTCGATGAGATAGGCTTCCGACGCCGAAAAGACGAATTTTCCCGAGGTGATATCGACCTGACCGCCGCCGAAATTAACCGCATAGAGGCCGCGTTTGACGCCGGCGATGATGTCCGCGGGCGCTTGCTCGCCGGCCTCCATGAAAGTATTGGTCATACGCGGCATGGGCGCATGGGCGAAACTCTGGCGGCGGCCATTTCCAGTGGGCTTCATATCCATCAGCCGGGCATTCTGACGATCATGAAGATAGCCCGTCAGGATGCCGTCCTCGATCAGCACCGTTCGTTGGCTTGGCGTTCCTTCATCGTCGATGGTGAGCGAGCCACGGCGGTCCGTCAATGTACCGTCGTCGACCACGGTGACGCCGGGCGCCGCGACCCGTTGCCCCATCAAACCTGAAAAGGCGGAGGTCTTCTTGCGATTGAAATCGCCCTCGAGACCATGGCCGATAGCCTCGTGCAGCAGGATGCCCGGCCAGCCCGGCCCCAGAACGACCGGCATTTCGCCGGCCGGCGCCGGTATCGATTCAAGATTGACCAGCGCCTGGCGCAAGGCCTCATCGACTTGGGCCTGCCAGTTTTCGGGCGTCATATAGGCCTGATAGCCGCACCGGCCGCCGACGCCGTGAGAACCCGATTCCATGCGGTCGCCCTCACCCGCCATCACGGTCACGTTGAGTCGGACGAGGGGGCGGACGTCGCTCATCATGATGCCGCCCAGGCGCATAATAGCGACCGCCTGCCATTCGCCGGTCAGCGACACCATGACCTGGCGCACCCGTGTATCGCTGTCGCGGGCGTAGGCGTCGATGTCGGCGAGCAGCTTAACCTTGGCGGCGAAATCGATTTCACTGAGCGGGTTGGCGTCGCTATAGAGGGCGCGGTTGGTGCTCTGCGGTGTTTCGTCCACCGCGCCGTCATGGCCGGCGCGAACCGCCTGAACCGTGGCGGCGGCGCGGTTGATGGCCTTTTCGCTGAGTTCGGTGGAATGGGCGTAACCGGTCGCTTCACCGCTAACCGCGCGCAGGCCGAAGCCCTGGCTGGTATCAAAATTCGCGTTCTTCAGGCGGCCATCGTCAAAAGAGAAGCTCTCGGACTGGCAAAATTCGAGAAACAGCTCGCCGTCGTCGAAACCATGCAGCGCCTCGTCAACCAGTCCGCTGACACGGGCCTGATCGAGCCCGCCTTGGGTAAAGAAAATTTCCTCGGGGCTCGGCTGATTTGTCATCGATGGGTTTCCTATAAACAGACGGCTATTACCCTATGAATATAGCGCCGTCGGCGGTAAATGCCATGGCTTGAGAAATAATCCCAACATAGGTTAAAAAGTGGCTGAAAAACAGCAATCCCCGGCCTTCACACTCTTGTGATTTGCGAATCCCTATTGTAGGTTCCGATCCATATTCGACGGTTTACTGGGGGCGAACTCAACCCATATCTGTCGCTGGAATTCGTTGACAGGCATGGCGCTTGCCGCAGCGTTCCTTTGTGCGGGAAAGGCATGGATTATGACGTTGAGTAAATGGTCTCGGGTAAAAAGCGTATGGTTGGCCGTTGCCGCCACCGCGGGGTCGCTGACGACCGGCGGCGTCGCCGTCATGGCCCAACAGGCGGAGCCCTGGCAAACCGGGTTCCAGAAAGCCGCCACACCGGTCATGCGCGATGTCATCGCATTCAATGATCTTATCCATCCGATCATCACCGGCATCTTGATTTTCGTTCTGGCTTTGCTGTTCTACACCCTGTACCGCTTCAGCGAGAAACGGAACCCGGAACCCACGAAAACCACCCATAACACCCTGGTCGAGGTCATCTGGACGGCGCTCCCGATCATGATCCTCATCGTCATCGCCATACCGTCGTTCAAGCTGCTTTATTTTCAGGATCGCGCGGTTGATCCGGAAATGACCATCAAGGCGATCGGCAATCAGTGGTATTGGACCTATGAATATCCCGATTATGACGGGCTCACCTTCGACGCCGTGATGATCGCCGATGAAGACATCGAGGAAGGTCAGTTCCGCCTGTTAGAGACCGACAACCGCGTCGTGGTGCCCGTCGATACGACGATCCAAGTCCTCCTCACCGCCAGCGATGTGCTCCACTCCTGGACGGTCCCGGCATTCGGCATCAAGGTCGACGCGGTGCCGGGGCGGTTGAACGAGACCTGGTTCAAGGCCGAGCGGGAGGGCGTCTACTACGGTCAGTGTTCGGAACTTTGCGGCGCCTATCACGGCTTCATGCCGATCACCGTCGAAGTGGTATCGAAGGCCGCCTTCGCCTCCTGGGTCGTAAAAGCTAAGGAAGAATTCGCGCTCAATGGAGCGCCGCCGACCACTGTTGCCCTGGCGAAGATGGCCAGCGGAAAGGAATTAAAATGAACGACCAGACCCACGAATCGGCGGTAGCTGGTCACGACGATCATCACACCCCCACCGGTTGGCGGCGTTGGCTGTATTCGACCAACCACAAAGACATCGGCACCATGTATCTGGTGTTCGCAATCGTCATGGGCATGGTCGGCGGCGTTTTATCTCTGATGTTCCGGTTGGAGCTGCAAGCGCCGGGGATGCAGTATTTCGGCGATAACTATCAGTTCTTCAATGTGCTGATCAGCGCCCATGGCCTGATCATGGTGTTTTTCATGGTCATGCCGGCGTTCATCGGCGGGTTCGGCAACTGGATGGTGCCGCTGATGATCGGCGCGCCCGATATGGCGTTTCCCCGCATGAACAACATCAGCTTCTGGCTGTTGATCCCGGCGGCGGTGTTGTGGATCGGCTCGCTGTTCGTCGGCGAGGGGCCGGGCATCGGCTGGACCGCCTATGCCCCGCTAAGTACATCGGGTCATCCGGGTCCGGCGGTCGATATGATCATCCTCGGCCTGCACCTGGCGGGCGCATCGTCCATTCTGGGCGCCATCAATTTCATCACCACCATCTTCAACATGCGCGCGCCGGGCATGACGCTTCATAAGATGCCGTTGTTCGTCTGGTCGATGCTGGTCACCGCCTTCCTGCTGCTGTTGTCGCTACCGGTTCTGGCGGGCGCCATCACCATGCTGCTCACCGACCGCAATTTCGGCACCGCCTTTTTCGACGCCACCCAGGGCGGCGATCCGGTGCTTTTTCAGCATCTGTTCTGGTTCTTCGGCCACCCTGAAGTCTATGTTCTGATCCTGCCCGGCTTCGGTGTCGCCAGTCAGATCATCTCGACTTTTGCGCGCAAGCCGGTGTTCGGTTATCTCGGCATGGTCTATGCGATGATCTCAATCGGGGTGATCGGCTTCATCGTCTGGGCGCATCACATGTACACCGTCGGCATGGACGTCGATATACGCGCCTATTTCGTTGGCGCGACCATGGTGATCGCGGTGCCCACGGGCATCAAGATCTTCAGCTGGATCGCCACCATGTGGGGCGGCTCCATCCGGCTCGAGATTCCGTTGATCTGGGTCATCGGCTTCATCGTGCTCTTCACCTTCGGCGGGGTCACCGGGGTGCTGCTGTCCAACGCCGGCATCGATATGGCTCTGCACGACACCTATTACGTGGTCGGCCATTTCCATTACACCATGTCCATGGGCGCCCTGTTTCTGATTTTCGCCTCCTTCTATTACTGGATCGGCAAGATGAGCGGCCGTCAGTATCCCGAAGGCCTCGCCAAGCTGCATTTCTGGGTCACCTTCATCGGCGTCAATATAACTTTCTTCCCCATGCATTTCCTCGGCGCGGCGGGCATGCCGCGGCGCATTCCCGATTACCCGGACGCTTTTGCCGGGTGGAACATGGTGGCCTCCGTGGGTTCCTACATCTCGTTCGCCGGCGCGTTGCTCTTCCTGATCGTCGTCTGGAAGACCTTTACGTCGGGCGCGAAGGTCGGCAACAATCAATGGGGGGAAGGCGCCAACACTCTCGAATGGACCTTGACGTCGCCGCCGCCGTTCCATAGCCACGCAGAAATCCCGAGGATAAAATAGGATGTCGGAAGGCACCAAGACGAGGTTCACGTGACTGACCGCAGTATCGCTCTTAACCCATCCCTCGTCGCCCCAAGCGACGCCAGCGTCAGGGATTACTTCGCCCTGCTCAAACCGAGGGTGATGTCGCTGGTGGTGTTCACCGGCTATACGGGGCTCTACTTGGCGCCGGGCGTCCTGCACCCGGTGCTGGCCTTTACGGCTGTGCTGTGCATCGCCCTTGGCGCCGGCGCCGCGGGGGCAATCAATATGTGGTACGACCGCGACATCGATCGGTTGATGGCGCGCACCCGTAAGCGCCCGGTCGCCGACGGCCGGATCGAGCCCGGCGTGGCGCTCGGCTTTGGCGTCTCGCTGGCGATTGCCTCGGTGATGCTCATGGGCCTCGCCATCAATCTCATGGCGGCGGCGCTGCTCCTGGTGACCATCCTGTTCTACGTGTTCGTCTACACCATGTGGCTCAAGCGCCGCACGCCGCAGAATATCGTCATTGGCGGCGCCGCCGGGGCCTTGCCGCCGATTGTCGGCTGGGCGGCGGTGAGCGGCGATATTTCCATCTTCGCCCTGGTCCTGTTCGCCATTATATTCGTCTGGACGCCGCCGCATTTCTGGGCCCTGTCGCTCTATCGCGCCGGTGATTACGCCAAGGCCGGCGTGCCCATGCTGCCGGTGGTATACGGCAAGGACAGCACCAAACGTCATATCATGGCCTATAGTCTGGCTCTGTTTCCCGTGGCGTTGGCGCCCACGCTGCTCGGCTTCGCCAGCCCGTACTATGGCGTCAGCGCCGCCCTGCTGGGCGGCTTGTTCCTGATCGCGGCGGTTCGCGTTCTGCGCCACGAAAGCGAACGTCCGGCGCGCCAGATGTTCGGCTATTCGATTCTTTATTTATTTTTGATCTTCGCCAGCCTGATCATCGACAAGAGCCTGGGTCTGGTGGGCTGAAATGCATCACAGCGATACCCATAGACGTCAATTCAGCAAGAATCTGACCATCGCCGCCATCCTGTTCTCCCTGGTCGCCTTGTTCTTCGCCATCACCATCGTTCGTTTCGGCGGGACCCTGTGACCGTGACCGATCTAGCCAGATGCAAGAATCTCACCGTCGCGGCATTGATCGGGATGCTCGGCGTGATGGTCGGGCTGACGGCTTTCTCGGTGCCGCTGTATAATTATTTCTGCCGGGTTACAGGCTATGGTGGCACCACACGGACCGCCAGTCTGGCGCCCGAAGAGGTCATCGAACGAAACATCACCGTGCGCTTCAACGCCGACACGGGGCGCGACCTGCCGTGGCGTTTCGCGCCTGCCCAGCGGGCCGTTACGATCGCCGTCGGAGAGACCGCTCTGATCTCCTACTTTGCTGAAAACCTCTCCGATGAAACCATCGTCGGCAGCGCCGTGTTCAACGTCACGCCATTCAAGGTGGGGCCCTACTTTTCCAAGATCGCCTGTTTTTGCTTCACCGAGCAAACCTTGGCACCTGGTGAGAAGGTTGAAATGGCGGTGCAATTCTTTATCGATCCTTCGATCATGGATAACGTCAATCTCGACGACGTAAAGTCGATCACGCTGTCCTATACATTCTTCAAACGGTCTACCACGTCACCAGAACCCCTGGTAAAAATCGAGCCGGAATCAGCCCTAACGGCTCCACAAGGAACGTAAGTCATGGCTGAGAAATCGCATTCATATCATCTTGTAGACCCCAGCCCATGGCCGGCGCTCGGCGCCTTATCCGCGCTCATCATGGCGGGCGGCGGTATTATGCTGATGCATGACATTACGCCCTGGCTATTTTACGCTGGCGTGGCCTTGCTGTTGTTCACCGTGTTTCGCTGGTGGGGCGATGTCATCCGCGAGGCCGAGTATGAGGGCCATCACACGCCCATCGTCCAGCTCAGCATGCGCTACGGCATGTCCCTGTTCATTGCCTCCGAGGTGATGTTTTTCGTCGCCTTCTTCTGGGCTTTCTTCGACGCCAGCCTTTATCCCGGCGGCATCGGCAGCGAAGAGATGATCGGCCGCGAAGCCTACACCGGCGGGGTATGGCCGCCGATCGGCATCGAAGTCTTCGAGGCCTTCGAGATCCCGTTCCTCAATACCCTGATTCTGCTGACCTCGGGCACAACGGTAACCTGGGCGCACCACGAAATCCGCGCGGGGAATTACGACCAGGCGAAGCTCGCCTTGTGGGTCACTCTCGCCCTCGGCGCTACCTTCACTTCCTTGCAGGCCTTTGAATATGTCCAGGCATCCTTCACCATGGACGGCGGCATCTACGGCTCGACCTTCTACATGGCCACCGGATTTCACGGCTTCCACGTGATCGTCGGCACCCTCTTCCTGGGCGTATGCCAATGGCGGCTATACCAGGGTCATTTCAAGCCGGACCATCATTTCGGCTTCGAGGCGGCGGCCTGGTATTGGCATTTTGTCGATGTTGTCTGGCTGTTCCTGTTCACGTCGGTCTATTGGTGGGGCGGCAATTGATACCGCCGGTGGACCATGGGCGGGCATGATGGCCACGCTGGATCGCCGAAGTCTGTCTCGCCTTTCCGGAGTGGCTTTTACGGGCGCTGTCCGCGTTGCGGCGAAGGCGCTCTCTATGACGGCTTCCTGAACGTAGCGGATCGTTGTACGACATGCGGGCTCGACTACGCGGGACAAGACAGCGGCGATGGAGCGGCCTTTTTCATCATCATGATCATCGGCTTCGTGGTCGTCGGCATGGCTCTCGCCCTGGAGGTGACGTTTGCTCCGCCGGTCTGGCTGCATATGATACTATGGTTGCCCTTGAGCTTGATCTTAACGCTGGCCATGATGAGGCCGGCCAAGGGAATTCTGATTGCGTTGCAATTCCGGCACGGGGATCATTTCGAGAGTGACCGCGACTCCTCCTGACAAAATGCGATTTCGCCCCCGGCTTTGGGCGAGCGCAATTGCTATTCCAGGATTTATCCTCCTGGTCAGCCTCGGCGTTTGGCAGTTGAACCGCCTTGCCTGGAAATCGGAGCTCATTGTCTACCGGGAGGCGCAGCTTTCGGTGCCCGCCGTGCCGCTTTCCGACGACGTCGCCGAAATCGAATTTCGCCGGGTGCTGGTCGAAGGCACCTTTCTCCATGGTAAGGAAATGTTTCTCGCCGCCACTCGTGATGGCCGTTTCGGCTTTCATCTGATCACCCCTCTCAAGCGCACCGACGGGTCGTTCGTGCTGATCAACCGGGGCTGGATACCCCCCGGCATGCGCGAGAGCTGGTTGCGCGCCGAATCCCGCACGGAGGGCCTGGTCACCATCGAGGGCATGATCCGTTCCAGCCCGGGGCGCGGCCGGTTTACACCGGAAAACGATCCGGCGAAAAACTACTGGTTTTGGCGCGATTACGCGGCCATGGCGGCGTTCGCCGGCGTCGATGCACCGCTCTATATGATCGAGGCCGGACCGGCGGAGAACCCCGGCGGGGTGCCCATAGGGCATGACTTCAAGGTCGAGCTAAACAACGAGCACCTGCAATATGTCATCATCTGGTTATCCCTGGCTATTGCCCTGGCGGTCATCTTTTACTTGTCCCAGCGCGCGCCGGCCAAGCCGTCCGATCAAAACGAAGTCCCCGAACCAAACGAGGGATCAGACTGATGCGCGGCTTTCGCAGACTCGCCGGTACGACGATCAGCTTCACTTTTATTCTCATCGTGCTCGGCGCCGTGGTGCGCAGCACCGGTTCGGGTCTCGCCTGCCCTGATTGGCCGCAATGTTACGGGCTGTGGTTGCCGACACCGGAATCCCTCGCCGGGCTGGGAGGGGTCGATTTCAGCTATGGCCAGGTCATGCTCGAATGGACCCATCGGCTGATCGCCGGGGTCATCGTCGGCCCCCTGGTGCTCTGGTTGGTTATCAAGTCAATCAAGCTGCGCCACGAATCGGGTGCCTTGCCGTTGCTGATGATTTCCGCGTTGCTGCTGGTCTTGATTCAGGCCGGGCTTGGCGGCGTCACCGTGCTCAAGGGCAATATACCCTGGTCGGTGGCCATCCATCTCAGCGTCGCGCTGGTGTTCCTTGCGGTGCTGATTTTCGCCTTCCTGTCCAGCGAGCGCCAATCCGGCATCGGATGGTCGACGGATTATGTCGGAAGCGGAGCGCGCACCCTGACCGCCATGACCCTGATCATAGCGCTTGTCACCATCTCCAGCGGCGCCATAACCGCCAAGAGCGGCGCGTCCTTCGCCTGCGGAAGCTGGCCTTTATGCGAGGGATTTCAATGGCCGGATCTATCCGATTGGGCGGTCCGCATCCATATGGGACATCGAGTGTTCGCTCTGTCGACGGTGGCGCTTATCGTCCTGCTCTACATAACCGGGGTCAAAATCCGCCGCGAAGCGCCGCGTTTTTACCAAGATACGCGCTGGGCCTTCTTCCTGGTAATCGGCGAGGTCGGGCTTGGCGCCCTGGTGGTTTTCACCGAGGTTCCCTTATGGGGCGCCGTCATCCATCAAGCTTTCGGCGCGCTGCTGTTCGCCGTCCTGTCGACGGCCTTCCTGCGACCCTTCGTCAGACAGCGATCCCGGTTCGGAAATGACTGAGGGAGACGGTTCGTGAAATATGTATCGACCAGGGGCCGGGCACCGGCCTTGGCGTTCGACGAAGCCTTGCTCGATGGCCTCGCCCCGGACGGCGGACTCTATATCCCCGAACAATGGCCGCAATTTTCCGCCGACGATATCGCCGCCCTTGAGGGCCTGTCCTACGCCGAGATCGCCACCCGCATCATGTCGCCCTTCATCGGCGACAGCCTGCCGGCGGATGATTTCGCGGCCATGGTCGATGAAGTTTATGGGGCGAAACAAAACATCTTCGCCCACCCCGACATCACCCCGCTGGTGCAAATCGGCGACAATGAATGGCTGCTCGAGCTGTTCCATGGCCCAACCCTGGCCTTCAAGGATGTGGCGCTGCAGCTCATCGGCCGCCTGTTCGACTATGTGCTGGAGCGCCGTGGCGGCCGGGTTACGATCATCGGCGCGACTTCGGGCGATACCGGGTCCGCCGCCATCGAGGCCTGCCGCGACCGCGATAATATCGATATTTTCATGCTCCACCCCAAGGGCCGGGTCTCCGAGGTGCAGCGCCGCCAGATGACCACGGTGATGGCGGATAACGTCCATAACATCGCCATCGAGGGCACCTTCGACGATTGCCAGGCGCTGTTGAAGGCGGCCTTCGGCGATGTTGCCTTCCGCGACGAAATGGCGCTGTCGGCGGTCAATTCCATCAATTGGGCGCGGGTCATGGCCCAGACGGTTTATTATTTCGTCGCCGCCGTCGCCCTCGGCGCGCCGCGACAATCCGTTGCCTTCGCTGTGCCAAGCGGCAATTTCGGCAATGTCTTCGCAGGGTTTGTGGCGCACCGCATGGGCCTCGACATTAAACGCCTGGTGGTCGCCACCAACAGCAACGACATCCTCGCTCGGTTTTTCGACAGCGGACGCTATGAGACCGCGACGGTGACGCCCACGGTGAGCCCGAGCATGGACATCCAGGTGTCGAGTAATTTCGAGCGGCTGCTCTACGACCTCTATGACCACGACGGGAACGCCGTATCGCGATTGCTTGGCGAACTCGCCGACCAGGGCGGCTTCGCCGTCGATGATGCCCGGCTGGCCCGGGCGCGCGCCCTGTTCACCGGCTATCGCCTCGACGATGCGGCGACCGAGGAGACCATCGCCCTGCTGCACCGCGACAACGGCATGACCATCGATCCGCACACCGCCATCGGCGTCGCCGCGGGGCGCGCCTGCCGTCCGGATCAGGCGGTGCCGATGATCGCCCTGGGCTGCGCCCATCCGGCAAAGTTTCCCGATGTGGTGGCCCGCGCCACCGGCACGCGCCCCCCATTGCCGCCCCAGCTTGCCGATCTCTATGATCGCCCCGAGACCTGCGAAGTCTTGCCAAACGACCTCTCCGCCGTGCAAGATTTCATCAGAGGAAAAGGCACAGCGAAGACAACAGGAAGTTAAACGTCATGACCGTGGTCCAGGTAACCAGATTAGCAAACGGCCTGAGGGTCGCCAGCGCCGATATGCCGGGGCTGGAATCGGCGGCGGTCGGTGTGTGGGTGAACGCCGGCGCGCGCAACGAGACCCTCGAACTCAATGGGGTTTCGCATCTTCTCGAACATATGGCGTTCAAGGGGACGCGGCGGCGCAACGCACTGGCCATTGCCGAGGAAATCGAATCGGTCGGCGGCCACCTCAACGCCTATACCTCGCGCGAGCAGACCGCTTACATCGCCCGCGTCCTGAAGGGCGACGTGCCGCTCGCCGTTGACCTTCTCGCCGATATCCTACAGCACACCACCATGCCCGAGGACGAACTCGCCCGCGAACGCGAAGTGGTGATCCAGGAAATCGCGCAAGTCCATGACACGCCCGACGATATGGTCTTCGACCAGTTCCAGGAAACCGCCTTTCCCGATCAGCCCATCGGCCGTTCGATCCTGGGCACCGTTGACAAAGTCGGCAGCTTTTCGCGGCGCGCGCTGATGGACTATATGGACGCGCAATACAGCGCCGAGAATATGGTCGCCGTCGCCGCCGGGCGGATCGATCACGATGAATTCGTAGGCCTTGTCGGCGATGCGTTCGACAGCCTGCCCCCGGCCACCCAAAGCGACGTCGCCCCCGCCACCTATCGCGGCGGCGATCAGCGTAACCAGCGCGATCTCGAACAGGTCCATCTGATTGTCGGCTTCAACGGCGTGCCGTTCGGCGATGAAGCCTTCTTCGCCGAGCAGGTCATGTCGACGGTGCTCGGCGGCGGCATGTCTTCGCGATTGTTCCAGGAAGTGCGCGAGAAACGGGGCCTCGCCTATTCGATATTCTCCTTCGCCACATCCTACGTCGACAGCGGCCTGTTCGGCATTTATGCGGGCGCCGGCGAGAGCCATATCGGCGAGCTGATGCCGGTGATCTGCGACGAGGTCGCCAAGATCGCGACCTCGGTTGACGATGACGAGGTCGACCGCGCCCGGGCGCAGATCAAGGCGTCGCTGCTGATGTCGCTCGAAAGCCCGTCATCGCGCTGCGAGCAGATCGCGCGCCACATGCATATCTATGGACGGCCCTTGCCGCCCGAGGAAATTATCGAGAAAATTGACGCGGTCGACGGTCATGCGGTCACCGCCGCGGCGGGCCGATTGCTACAATGCGGCCGCCCGACGGTTACCGCTCTGGGCCCCATATCGGGACTCGATAGCTATGACTCCGTGGTCGAGCGATTGGCGGGCTAGGTCGTTGTTCACCTTTCTCAAATCGGATAACGCACAGACCTCTGCGGAACTGATCGATGGCAAGGCGGTTTATCTGCGCCCTCCTCTGCCGGCCGATTGGCAAGCCTGGGCCGAGGTTCGCGCCTCCTCGCGCGCTTTTTTGAAGCCCTGGGAGCCGACATGGTCCACGTCTGCTCTGACACGCACCGCCTATCGTCAACGGCTGCGCATTCAGGCGCGCGAACGGCGCGACAACTCGGGTTACCGTTTTTTCATTTTCAGGAGCACCGACGACGCCCTGGTGGGCGGCGTCAATCTGAGCAATATTCAGAGCGGCGTCGCCATGTCCTGCGGTATCGGCTATTGGATCGGAAAGGATTATGCGAGGCAGGATTTGATGCGCGACGCGGTCTCGACTCTATTGCCGTTCGTCTTCGACACCATCGGGCTCCATCGTCTCGAGGCGGCCTGTTTGCCATCCAATATGGCGAGCGAGGGCCTGCTGCGCAAATTGGGGTTCCGCCAGGAAGGCTATGCCCGCGCCTATCTGCGCATCGACGGAGCCTGGCGCGATCATTTGATGTTCGCCCTGCTGGCGAGCGATTATCGCAGCAGGTTCCAGATAGCAACAATCACCGAAGCTTAAGCGTGACCCGCGGTTGGCGAAAGCGACAGGATATCGATGCCCAGCTTGGCGATGGCGCGTGACCATTTATTGTCGAGTTTGGCGCCGAAAATGAGTTGCTCGTCGGCCGTCACATTAAGCCATCCGTTCGCCCTGATCTCGGAATCGAGCTGGCCGGGCGCCCACCCGGCATAGCCCAGAGCGAGCAGGCTGCGGCTCGGGCCTTTGTCTTCGGCAATCGCGCGCAACACATCCACCGTCGCCGTCAGGGCCACGCCATCTTTGATCGCCAAGGTGGTTTCCTGGACATAATCATCGGAATGAAGCACAAAACCACGGCCCGATTCGACCGGCCCGCCGAAGTGCACCTGGATGTTATCGTTGGTCGAGCTGGTTTCGATGTTGAGCTGTTTCAGAAGATCGGGGAAGGTGATCGAATCGATCAACTTGTTGAGCACCAGCCCCATGGCGCCGTCGGCGCTGTGGGCGCAGAGATAGATCACCGACTTGGCGAATCGCTGGTCGGTCATTTGCGGCATGGCAACCAGAATTTGCCCTTCGAAATAACCGGAATTATCAGTCATCATGTTTCATCGCTTCTGTAACGAATTTTCAATATACCCTAGCTTTGCATGCTGGCGCGCTCACTTTCGTGGCATTATCGCCTAGAATTGACCAACGAAGCATAAAATCACCCTATGTATATGGGTGAAGTTCCAGAAATGACGACAGCGTTCGGCCATCGGCGGCCTCAAATGGATTAGATATGCCGAGATTTCCAACGATTTTCTCTAAGACCTACGCGAGCCACTGCCTTGTCGCGGCGCTGATCCTCGTTTTCAGCGCTGTTGCCGTCGAGGCCCGCGAATCGGCGACCCCATGGGACAGCACCGATGTCAGCGATATCCGTCTGATCTCGGCTCAGGACGCCCTCGGCAACGGCACGGTATCCCTCGGCCTGCAAATCCGCTTGGCGCCGACCTGGAAGACCTATTGGCGAACCCCGGGAGAGGCCGGCTTCCCGCCGCGCATCTATTGGTCGGGCTCGACCAACCTCGACTCCGTCGAAATGGCCTGGCCGGCGCCGACCCGGTTCCTCGAAATCGGCGATCTCGTAACCCACGGATATATGAACGAAGTGGTTTTCCCCTTGGCGGTTCGCGCCACCGATCCGGCCCTGCCCCTGGTTCTCCATGCGGTCGTCGATTATCCGGTGTGTCAGGAAATCTGCTATCCCTTCCAGGCCACCTTCACCCTCGAAATACCGACCGGCGCCGCCACGCCGACCGCTCACGGCGCCGACATCGCGCGGTTCCTGGCGCGGGTGCCGGGCCCACCGAGACCCGGCCAGCCGTCCATCGTATCGATCGAGGCGGCGGGCAGCGGGCCGGACCAAATACTGCGCATCCGGGCCCAGGCACCGGGCGGATTTAGCGATCCCGATATTTTCGTCGAGGGGCCCCCCGCATTCTATTTCGGAGCGCCGAAATTCGAGATCGGCGGCGGCGGGAACGAGGCGGTGATCCGCATGGCCGCGCCGGCACCCCGCGGTGGGGCGGCCCTGGCCGGTGAGACGATCACCGTTACCTTGATCGACGGTGACACGATGATCGAGCAGAGCCTGACGGCGGTCACCGGCGTCGCCGAGGCACCGCCGTTTTCCGATCTCTTGATGATCGTGGCCCTGGCCTTCCTCGGCGGCCTGATTCTCAACCTGATGCCTTGCGTGCTGCCGGTGCTGTCCCTCAAGGTGGTCGGCGTCATCGGCCTGAGCGGCGCCAGCCGTACCATGGTGACCGGCCGCTTCCTGGCCACGGCGGCGGGCATCCTGACATCCTTCATGCTGCTGGCGGCGGGCGTCGCCGGCCTGAAGGCGGCGGGTGTGGCGGTCGGTTGGGGTCTCCAGTTCCAGGAACCGCTGTTCCTGGTCGCCTTGATCATCGTGATTACCCTGTTCGCCAGCAATCTGTGGGACCTGTTTCATATTCCCCTGCCATCCTGGCTCGGCGACCTCGGCGGTGTTGAGCGGGGTGGAGATGGGCGCGGCATGGCCGGCAATTTCGCCAGCGGCGCTTTCGCCACCCTGCTCGCCACTCCCTGTTCGGCGCCGTTCCTCGGCACCGCCATCGGCTTTGCCCTGGCCCGGGGCACGCCTGAAATTTTCATCGTGTTCGCCGCCCTCGGGACCGGCTTGGCGGCGCCCTATCTGGCGATCGCGGCGGCCCCGGGGCTGGCCACCCGGCTGCCCCATCCCGGCCGTTGGATGGTCTCCCTGAAACGCTTCCTGTCCTTGCTGCTGGTGGCCACCGCCGTGTGGTTGATGACGGTCCTCGCCGCCCAATCGGGGATCATCGCCGCAGGCGCGGTCGGCGCGCTGATGATCGCAAGCGTCATGGTCATGGCCTGGACCGGGCAAACACGCCGCCTCCCCGCCGCCGCCATGCTCGCCGTCATCTTCGCCCTCGCCTTCTTCGCACCCGGCGAGCTTCGCCGGAATGATGTTGCCGCAAGTCAGATCAACTCCGTGTGGCAACCTTTCGACCGCGCCGCGATCGACCAGCTCGTCGCATCGGGCAAGACCGTGTTCGTCGACGTCAACGCCGATTGGTGCGTGACCTGCAAATTCAACGAGGCGACGGTTCTCGACCGCGGAGCCGTGGCCGCGCAATTGGCCAGCAGCGGGGTTGTCGCCATGCGCGCCGACTGGACCAATCCCGACCCCGCCATCGCCGCCTACCTTGAGGAATTCGGACGCTTCGGCATTCCCTTCAACGCGGTCTACGGCCCCGCCCTGCCGCGCGGTATTGCCCTTCCAGAGCTGTTGAGCCAGGATGTCGTCATGGCCGCTTTCGGTCGGGCGGGAAGCGCCATAGTGTCCAACGATTAGCCTCACCCCACTCCACCCAAACGAAAACGAGGACGTTTCATGACCATCAAAATCGGCGATCGAGTTCCGTTCGTCACCCTGCATCATATGACCGGCGAAGGCCCTGCCGAAATCGCCACGGAGGCGCTGTTCTCGGGCAAACGGGTCGCCATCTTCGGCCTGCCCGGCGCCTTCACGCCGACTTGCTCGGCCAAGCATCTGCCCGGCTACGTCGCCAGCGCCGACAGCTTCAAGGCCAAGGGCGTCGACACCATCGCCTGCGTTTCGGTCAATGACGCCTTCGTCATGGATGCCTGGGGAAAAGATCAGAACGTCGGCGGCAAGGTGATGATGATTGCCGACGGCAGCGCTGATTTCAGCCGCGCCATCGGCTTGGAGCTCGACCTCTCGGAGCGCGGCTTCGGAACCCGCTGCCAGCGCTTTTCCATGCTGGTCGATGACGGCGTGGTGACAGCACTCCATGTAGAGGAAGCCGGCGCCTTCGCGGTAAGCGACGCCGAAACCCTGCTCGGCGACGCCTGATTGTTCCGCAGTTATCCACCTGTTGTAGGATTCTATTTAGGGACACACCTGAACGTATGAGCATATTGGTAAAAGCAGTTCGTAATTTTTTTACAGACGGGACGAAAGTTCTTAGCCTTCTCGCTCCCACCTTGTCTATCCTCTACACTGCAGGATTGGCATGGCAATGGCCCTTGATGGGGGCATGGAAAGACCTTTCCTACGCTTGGGCCTTTGTCCCGCTGCTTATCCTTGCCATAGTTGCGTACATTAGGCGTTGGAAATATTCACTTTCCTTAGAGGGGGAGCGTGATCTACAAGCCGTTCGTGATAAACTTGCGGAGTTCCGAGAAGAAGCTGTAAATAATCTACTGACTATAAAACCAAACACAGAAGATGAATTAAAGGACTGGTCAGATAAATACACAGCCTGGGTAGACGAAGTAATTTGTTGGATGAAAAATAATACACCAAAATCCGAACGCTTATTATTCCAAATACTTGGTATCATAGACGTTAAACCTATGACGGGGAGTTATTATTACAATCCTGAACATGCAAGATTGATGGCATTTTTGTCATCCCATATTGTAAGACTTGAACAGTTGTTGTTACACTACAGAATTAATTAACCTATCACGCGGAAAACACCTGGGTCTTGAACAAGCCCTCAGGGCGGATCAGCTAAATCTGTTCAGCAGGTAACACCCGTCAAATTTCAAGCATATTTCCGACAATCTATTTGAACTCAGCCATGCCCTGGTTGGCGAGGGCGTCGGCGTGTTCGTTGCCGGGATCGCCGGCGTGGCCCTTGACCCAGCGCCATTCGACCTCATGGCCGGCGAGCGCCGCTTCGAGGCGTTGCCACAGGTCGATATTCTTGACCGGCTTCCGGGCGGCGGTCTTCCAGCCGTTGGCCTTCCACTTGACCATCCATTTGGTGATGCCGTCCTTGACGTAGGTGCTGTCCGTATACAAGCGCGCCTTGACGCTGCGCGTCAGGGCCTCGAGGGCCTGGATCGCCGCCATCAGTTCCATGCGGTTGTTGGTGGTGTCCGCCTCGCCGCCGCACAGCTCGCGGGTCTTGCCGTCATAGGAAAGCACGGCGCCCCAGCCGCCGGGCCCGGGATTTCCCGAACAGGCGCCGTCCGTATGGATCTCGACCCGCCCAGAATTACTCATGGCAGCACTCATACCAGGCCGTATCCGGCGGGCGACGAGACGCCCTGATGGAAGCGTAGTTTCTTGAGATATTCGAGGGGGTCTTTGGGCTTCACCAGGGCGCCCTCGACCCGGTTGACCCAGTCGTAGAGGCGGGTCAGCAGAAAGCGCAACGCCGAGCCGCGGGCGAGCAGAGGGAGGGCCGCGGTCTCGGCCTCGGAGAATGGCCGCACCCGCCCGTAGGAGACCAGAAGATGGCGCGCCTTGGTGACGTTGAACGACCCGTCGCGCTCGAAACACCAGGCGTTCAGGCAAATCGCCACGTCATAGGCGAATAGATCGTTGCAGGCGAAATAGAAGTCGATGATGCCGCTCAGCCGGTCGCCCTCGAAGAACACATTGTCGGGGAAAAGATCGGCATGGATCACGCCGGCGGGAAGGTCGTTCGGCCAGTGCGCCTCGAGGTGCCCGAGCTCATCCTCGATGATCGCCTCAAGGCCGCCAAAGACCTCATCCGCCTGGGAACGGCAGGTCTCGAACAAGGGACGCCAGCCAGCGGTGGACAGCGCATTCGGCCGCGTCAGGGCGAAGCCTTCGCCGGCGAGATGCATCTCGGCCATGGCGGCGCCCAGGCCCGCGCAATGTTCGTTGCGCGCGAGACGGGGCCAGATCCCGTTGAGAAAGCCGATGATCGCCGCCGGCCGCCCGCAGAGTTCCCGCAGCGCGGCCCCATCGCGGCCGTGAATCGGCGTCGGGCAGGACACGCCGCGGCCCGCCAGGTGATCCATCAGGCCGAGAAAGAACGGCAGATCGTCGAGCGATACGCGCTTTTCATACAGGGTAACGATGTAGGGGCTGCGATCGGTGAGCAGGAAATAATTGCTGTTTTCGACCCCTTCGGCGATGCCTTTGAACGAGAGCACCTTGCCGATGTCATACTGCTCAAGGAAAGCGATAATGTCCCGATCGGACACCTCGGTGTAGACCGCCATGATCAGGCTATGAGAGCGAACGACGAGGGCGATGACTGGGGCATGGCAGACTTCATTTGATATCCTTGCTGTTGGCGTCGCTGGCCATTAAAGTGCCGCCGGCCCCCTCCTCGCGGGGCTTGCGATGGCGTAATTTCACAAGCGCAAACTATTACAGCCCGCGGTTCGAGAAAACCCTTTAAGGAATGTTGCATGTCAAACGCCGTCGTCGCCCAGAAAGAACCCTATGCCGTCGAAGTGGTCGCCGGGAAAGAGTACTACTGGTGCGCCTGCGGGCGGAGCTCAAGGCAGCCTTTCTGCGATGGATCCCACAAGGACACGGACTTCAGCCCCCTGTTCTACAAGGCCGACGAGTCCAAAACCGTCTTCTTCTGCGGCTGCAAGCAAACCAGCCGCAAGCCGCTGTGCGACGGTAGCCACAGCAAAATTTGAGCTGACCATGCGCTGGACCGCCGCGAGTCGTGCACCGTGACCCGACGACCTGCCCTAGGCTGGGTATGGCTGAGCCTGTTTCTCGCCGGCTGCGCCTCTCTGTTTGAATATGAAATCCAACCGCCCTGTCCGCGGGCCGTCACCGTCGCCGACGCCCAGACCATAACCGTCCACCAGCCGGGCCCGGGCCGGGATTTAACCGACGTCCTGACCGAGGGCACGATCACCGGCTTCGTCACCGAATGCCAGTATGACGATGAAGGCGGCGTCGATGCGACGGTCACTGTCGGGCTCGACCTGACCATCGGACCCGCCGCCAGGGACAATACCGGCCAATGGCAATATTTCATCCTGGTGACGGACCCGGAAGAAAAATTCATCGCCAAGCGGGTTTTCACGGTCAATTTGCAATTCAAGCCCGCCGTCTTCCGCGCCCAGATCGAGGAAGCCATACAAACGGCGTTCGATTACGCGCCATGGCCGGACGCCGGTAATTTCCGCATCTTCGTCGGCTTTCAACTGACCCGCGATCAACTCGAATATCTACGCAGTCTGAAGCGTTAGCCAGGCGTCAACCAGTTGACCTTAAAACTTACCGGACTATGATCTGTCCCGTCATTGGGGGATGGCTCGATAAGGGAGTTTTCTACATTGAACGACAGTTTGAAACGCACGCCCCTGTATGATCTGCATGTCTCCTTGGGTGCGAAAATGGTTCCCTTCACGGGCTATTCCATGCCCGTGCAATATCCCGCAGGGGTGCTGAAAGAACATCTCCACACCCGTTCAAGTGCTGGACTGTTCGACGTCTCGCATATGGGTCAAGTGACCTTGCGCGGCGACGACCCGGCGAGCGCCCTGGAAAGGCTGGTGCCCGGCAATATCACCGGCCTCGGCTCCGGGCGCTTACGCTATACGCAACTCACCAATGACTCGGGCGGCATCCTCGACGATCTCATGGTGACCAATCGGGACGACCATCTCTATCTGGTGGTCAATGCCGGCTGCAAGCATGACGACATGGCCTTAATGCAGGCCGCTCTGGGCAGCGCTTACAGCGTGGAGATGCATGACGACAGGGCCCTGCTCGCCCTCCAGGGGCCGGCGGCCGTGACGGTCCTGGCGCGTCTCGCGCCGGCTTGCGCCGACCTCGGCTTCATGGCGGCGGCGGACATGGCCGTCGCCGGGATCGACTGCATGGTCAGCCGCTCGGGCTATACCGGCGAGGATGGCTTCGAGATTTCCATGGCGGCGGAAGACGCCGAGGCCCTGGCGCGCCGCCTGCTCGAGGAGCCCGAGGTCGAGCCCATCGGCCTGGGGGCGCGCGATAGTCTGCGGCTGGAGGCCGGCCTGTGCCTCCATGGCCATGATATCGACGCCGCCACGACACCCATCGAGGCCAACCTCACGTGGTCAATCGCCAAGCGCCGCCGCGAGGAAGGCGGCTTCCCTGGTGCTGCCGTCATCCAGCGGCAACTCGCCGAAGGGGTAACGCGCAAGCGCGTCGGCATTGCGCCGGTGGGGCGCGCGCCGGCCCGCGAGCATACCGAGATCACCGACGGCGACGGCAATCGCATCGGCGAAATCACCAGCGGCGGCTATGGCCCCACGGTCGAGGGACCGGTGGCTATGGGATATGTCGCCACTCAATTCGCCGAGGAAGGCCAGGAGGTGACGCTGATGGTGCGCGGCAAGCCGATGCCCGCGCACATCGCGCCCTTGCCTTTCGTGCCGAGCCGTTTTCATAAAACCTGATACATCGAGCCTAGGGAGAATCAGCCATGAGTAGCTTACGATACACCAATGACCATGAATGGGTCCGCGTCGAGGGCGACAGCGCCGTCGTGGGGATTTCCGATTATGCCCAGGAACAGCTCGGCGATGTCGTTTTTGTCGAGCTTCCCACAGTCGGCGTTACCTTCTCGCAGAATGACGACGCCGCGGTGGTCGAGTCGGTCAAGGCGGCGAGCGAAATCTACGCCCCCATCAGCGGTGAAATTCTCGCCGTCAACGACAGCCTGAGCGACGCCCCTGAGACCCTGAACAGCGACCCCACCGGAGACGGCTGGATGTTCAAAATCAGCATTGCCGACAAGGGCGAGATTGACGCGCTGATGGACGAAGCCGCCTATAAGGCTTATGTCGAAGGCTTGGAATAGGCCGTAAAAACCACGTGGGGGCCGGAAGTAGCAGGAGTAATCGATAATGAGTGAGGCCAGGCGTTCTCTGGAAGATTTAAAATTGCGCGGCGATTTTATCCGCCGCCATATCGGGCCTGGCGACGAACATATCGCCGAAATGCTGAAGGAGCTGGGGCTCGCGTCGCTGGATGCGATGCTCGACAAGACCGTGCCCGAGGCCATTCGCAGCAAGCGGCCGCTTGAGCTCGACGACGCCATGAGCGAACGCATGACCCTGTCGACCCTGCGCAGAATCGCGGCCCGCAACAAGGTCTTCATATCGATGATCGGCATGGGTTATTACGGCACGGTTCTGCCCGGCGTGATCCTGCGCAACGTGCTCGAAAATCCGTCCTGGTATACCGCCTATACGCCCTATCAGGCCGAGGTCAGTCAGGGCCGGCTTGAAGCGCTGCTCAATTACCAGCAGATGGTCATCGACCTGACCGGCATGGAGCTCGCCAACGCGTCCCTGCTCGATGAGGCGACCGCCGCGGCCGAAGCCATGGCCATGACCCACCGCCTGAGCAAATCCAAATCGGACCGCTTTTTCGTCTCCGACGAATGCCATCCCCAGACCATTGAGGTGGTGCGGACGCGCGCCCGATCCTTAGGGATCGAGGTGGCCGTCGGCGATGTGTTCGACGCGCTTGAGGACGGGCTGTTCGGCGTTTTGATCCAGTATCCCGGCACCGGCGGTGCGGTGCGCGATATCAGCGGCGTTATTGAGAAGGCCCATGCCATGGGCGCCCTGGCCGCTGTCGCTACCGATTTACTGGCCCTCGCCATGCTGACGCCGCCCGGCGAGATGGACGCCGACATCGTGTTCGGCTCGTCCCAGCGTTTCGGCGTGCCCATGGGATATGGTGGGCCTCACGCCGCCTTCTTCGCGACCCGCGATAAATTCAAGCGCTCGGTGCCCGGCCGCATCATCGGCGTGTCGGTCGATTCCGAAGGCAATCCCGCTCTGCGCATGGCGCTGCAAACCCGCGAACAGCATATCCGCCGCGAAAAGGCGACCAGCAATATCTGCACCTCCCAGGTGCTGCTCGCCGTGATCGCCGCCATGTACGCGATCTATCACGGTCCCGACGGCATCGAAACCATTGCCCGGCGCGCCCATCGCATGACCCAAATCCTGGTCGAGGGCCTAAAGCGACTCGGTGTCACCGTGGCCACCGAGGCGTTCTTCGACACGATCACGGTCATCGTGCCGGGCCAGGCCCGGCGGATCGCGGCGAAGGCCCGGGAGTCACGCATTAACCTGCGCGTCATCGACGCCAACCACCTGAGTATCTCCCTCGACGAGACCACCAAGCAACAAGATTTGCAGGCCCTGTGGGGAGTCTTCGCGACCCGCGCCGCCGAAAAACTCGATATCACCGAAATTGACGCCATGGTGCCCGAGTGCATCCCTGAAAACCTACAGCGCTCCAGCAAGTATCTCACCCATCAGGTGTTCAACCTCTATCACAGCGAAACCGAGATGCTGCGCTATCTGCGCTGGCTGGCGGCCAAGGATATCGCCCTCGACCGCGCGATGATTCCGCTCGGCTCCTGCACCATGAAACTCAACGCCACCACCGAGATGATCCCGGTGACCTGGCGTAACTTCGGCGCCATGCATCCCTTCGCGCCCCTCGATCAGACCCAGGGCTACCAACAATTGTTCGAGGAACTCGAGGCCATGCTCTGCGAGGTGACCGGATTCGACGCGGTCTCCCTGCAGCCCAACGCCGGCAGCCAAGGCGAATACACCGGGCTTCTGGTGATCCGCAAATATCATGAATCCAATGGTGAAGAGCGCCGCAATATTTGCCTGATTCCGGCCTCATCCCACGGCACCAACCCGGCAAGCGCCAATCTCGCCGGCCTCGATGTGGTGGTGGTGGCCTGCGACGATGCGGGCAATGTGGATGTCGCCGACCTGGAGGCCAAGGCGAGCGAGCATGCCGACAATCTGGCGGCGCTGATGATCACCTATCCCTCGACCCATGGCGTGTTCGAGGAATCGATTCGCGAAATCTGCCAAACCATTCACGATCACGGTGGCCAGGTCTATCTCGACGGCGCCAATCTCAACGCCTTGCTCGGGGTTTGCCGGCCCGGCGACATCGGCGCCGATGTGGCCCATATCAATCTCCATAAGACCTTCGCCATACCCCATGGCGGCGGCGGCCCGGGCATGGGACCGATCGGGGTTCTCGCCCATCTCGCGCCCTTCCTGCCCGGCCACCCGGTCGTCCAAGGAGTCAATCCGGCGGACTCCCCGCAGAATGAAGTCGGTTCCGTCGGCGCCGTATCGGCGGCGCCCTGGGGGTCGGCCAGCATCCTGCCCATAAGCTGGGCCTATATCACCATGATGGGCGGCGCCGGCCTTACCCGGGCGACGCAAATTGCCATTCTGAACGCCAACTATATCGCCCATCGCCTGGCGCCCCATTACCCGATTCTCTATACCGGCAAGAACGGCATGGTGGCCCATGAATGTATTGTCGATCTGCGGCCGATCAAGGAATCCTGCGGGGTTACCGTCGACGATGTGGCCAAGCGTCTGGTCGATTACGGGTTCCACGCGCCGACCATGTCATTCCCGGTGCCCGACACCCTGATGATCGAGCCGACGGAAAGTGAGGCGAAACGCGAAATCGACCGCTTCTGCGACGCGATGATCAGCATACGCCGCGAAATCGACGATATCGAGCAGGGCAAGGCGGACCCGCAGAACAACCTTCTCCACAACGCGCCCCATACCCACCATCTGTTGCTCAAATCATCCTGGTCCCCTCCCTATACGAAGGAAGAGGCGTATTTCCCGCTGCACGCCCAGCGCGAGGACAAATACTGGCCGCCCGTGGGACGCATCGACAACGTCCACGGCGACCGTTATCTGGTCTGCAGTTGCCCACCTATGGAATCCTACCAGGACGCGGCGGAGTAATTTATCCAGCAGCGAGGGCCAGTCGAATCACGGCGCCCGAGTCACGGCGCCTAGTTAGCGGGGCGTATTCTTAATGGAAAGGGACGCCGCCGGGCTCGACGACCTTGCGATAGAGATGCCACGTCGCGTGTCCGAGCACCGGCAGCACGACGCAGAGGCCGACGAAAAATGGCAGGGCGCCGAGCACCAGAGAGCCGCCGACGATGAAAGCCCACATGCCCATGGTTATCGGATTCGCAACAACCGCTCTGATCGACGTTTGGACCGCCATCGAGACGCTGACGTCGCGGTGCACGAGCATCGGAAAGGAGACCACGCTCAGAGTGAACACCACGGTCGCGATGACGAAGCCGGCACCGCAGCCGATGAAAATGAGCGCCCAACCGGCGGGAGTGGTGAGGATTTGCAGGGCGAAGTCAATCAGCGACTCGGGCACGGAGCTACCCACCGTTTCCGCGTAGATGACCCAGGCCGCACCCAACCATATGAAGTAGATCGCCATCATTATCGCGCTCAGCTTGGCGATGCTTCCGAAAGATGACAATCGAATAATTTCGAAGGCATGTCCCCGCGAAATATCAAGATTTTTCTCGCGGCGGCGGCTCAGCTCATACATGCCGGTGGCGACCAAGGGGCCGATAATCGTGTATCCGGCAAGCATCGGGAAGACCAACGGCAACACGTCATACCCAGCGAAAAGCCTGGCGATGACCAGCATGAGGAAGGGATATAAGACACACAGGAAGATCAAGTGAGTCGGCATGGCCTCGAAGTCAGACAGACCCTTGGCTAACGCGTCCCTGAGGTCTCCCGGTCCTATTGTGTTGATAATCGGCTTAGCGGAACCGACATCCGCGTCCATTGCTCTCTGATCTACCATGCCCTTATATCCCGAACTTTTGTTCTGATCGGTCTCTGGACAACCTGTAACCCAGAGCCGGCTATGGCGCAAACTCGTCTTACTCAAGCAAGAGAAAACGTGTTATATCGCTTTATCGATTTCTAGTCTAGTTCGGCACCATACCGAACATGACGATCAACGGTTGGCTCGTGGGAGGTGCTGTTGTAGATTTTCTCGACACACCTTGATTGTGAAACCCAGGTGTGTCAGTTTTTTTGACGCTTGGCGTCGAGCGACGTTGAAGTTCATGCCGGATCGGGTTTGTTTGAAGGACAGAGTTTTTTTTAGCGCTCAGGGGTAATGAAGAACATGTGGATCGTCGTCACAATCGCTCTTGTCTTAGTCACCGTCGGCACCGTCGCATTCCATATTTGGAGCCCGTGGTGGTTCACACCCATCGCCTCGAACTGGGGGTTCATCGACGACACCATCGTCTTGACGTTTTGGGTCACCGGCGTGGTGTTCATCGCCATCCTCCTGTTCATGGCCTATTGCGTGATGCGCTTCCGTTACAAGGAAGGCCATCGGTCGGAATACGAGCCCGAGAACACCAAGCTTGAGGTCTGGCTCAGCGTCCTGACGGGGATCGGCGTGGTGATCATGTTGGCGCCCGGGCTGTTCGCCTGGAACCAGTTTATCACAGTGCCCGAAGGAGCGGATCGGGTTGAGGTGATGGGCCAGCAGTGGCAATGGAGCTACCGCTACCCGGGAGCAGACGGCGTTCTGGGCACCACCAGCGCCACGCTCATCGACGAGGACAACACTTTCGGCGTGAATACGAATGACGCCAATGGGTTGGACGATATCCTGATCGAGGGCGATGAGCTTCATCTGCCCCTGGGCAGGCCGGTCAAGATACTGCTCCGCTCAATCGATGTGCTGCATGATTTCTATGTGCCCCAGTTCCGTGCCAAGATGGATATGGTCCCGGGCACTGTCACGTACATCTGGTTGACCCCAACCAGGATCGGAACCTTCGATATCCTCTGCTTCGAGCTGTGCGGTATCGGCCACTATAACATGCGCAGCACGGTCGTGGTCGAAGAGGAGGCGGACTATCAAGCCTGGTTGCAGGAGCAATCGACGTTCGCCGAGATCATGGCCGAAGCCGGTAGGAATTTGGGGAGCAACGCTGATGTGCGCCTTAGCGAAAACACAGACCTGTCCGTGACAAGCACGGTTACGCAATAAGGATCAACCGATGATATCGATAGTGATTAATGCGAAGAGGGTGAACTGATGTCCACGACCACTGCGCCTGCCGATAGCGATCTCGTCCGCCCCGCGGAGGTCGAGGAAGTCGAGCTTTATCACGCCAAAAGCTTCATAACCAAATACATCTTCAGCCAGGACGCCAAGGTCATCGCCATTCAGTACTCCGTGACGGCGACCGCGATCGGTTTCGTGGGCTTGGTCTTGTCGTGGTTGATGCGATTGCAACTCGGTTTCCCGGATTTTTTCTCCTTTATCGATGCGACCGACTATTACCAGTTCATCACCCTGCACGGGATGATCATGGTGATCTATCTGCTCACGGCGCTGTTCCTGGGGGGGTTCGGGAACTACCTGATCCCGCTGATGATCGGCGCCCGCGACATGGTCTTTCCCTATGTCAATATGCTGAGCTATTGGATTTATCTGCTCGCCGTACTGGTGCTGCTGGCAAGCTTCTTCGTGCCTGGCGGACCGACCGGCGCCGGGTGGACGCTATATCCGCCGCAAGCCATCCTGTCGGGCACGCCCGGGTCGGAAGGGGGCATCATCCTGATGCTGGTATCCCTGGCGCTCTTCATCATCGGCTTCACCATGGGCGGGCTGAACTATGTGGTGACCGTGCTGCAGGCGCGCACCCGGGGCATGACGCTGATGCGCATGCCCTTGTCCATCTGGGGCATTTTCGTCGCCACGGTGCTGGCGCTGCTGGCGTTCCCGGCTCTGTTCGTCGGCGCCGTGATGATGACGTTCGACAGCCTGCTCGGCACCAGCTTCTTCATGCCCGTCATCGTCGAATTTAACGAGCAGCTTGAGTACGGCGGCGGCAGCCCGATCCTGTTCCAGCATCTGTTCTGGTTCTTCGGCCACCCTGAGGTTTATATCGTCGCCTTGCCGGCTTTCGGCATCGTCTCCGACCTGATCAGCGTCCATTCGAGACGGCATATCTTTGGCTATCGCATGATGGTCTGGGCGCTCGTCGGGATCGGCGCGCTGAGCTTCGTTGTCTGGGCGCATCACATGTACGTCAGCGGCATGAACCCGTGGTTCGGCTTCTTCTTCGCCACCACCACGCTGATCATCGCCGTACCGACCGCGCTGAAGGTCTATAACTGGACGCTGACCCTGTGGAAGGGCAACATCCGCCTGACCATCCCGATGCTGTTCTCTCTGGCCTTCATCGTCACCTTCGTAAACGGCGGGATCACGGGGTTGTTTCTGGGCAACGTCGCCGTGGACGTGCCGCTGTCGGATACAATGTTCGTCGTCGCCCACTTCCATATGGTGATGGGCGTGGCGCCGCTCCTGGTCGTCTTCGGGGCGATCTACCACTGGTTTCCCTTGGTCACCGGGCGGATGTTCCACCAGGGCATGGCTCAGTTCCACTTCTGGGTCACCTTCATCGGCGCCTATTTGATCTTCCTTCCGCTCCACTATCTGGGTTTCCTGGGCGTTCCCCGCCGCTATTTCGAAATGGGCGATACCAGCTTCATCCCGGAGTCGGCCGCCACTCTGAACTCGTTTGTCACCATCGTCGCCCTGATCGTGGGCTTCGCTCAACTGGTCTTCATCTACAATCTCGCGCGAAGCACCACCAAGGGCAAAATCTCGGAGCGCAACCCCTGGCAGGCCACCACACTGGAATGGCAAACGCCGCAGGTGCCGCCTGGCCATGGCAACTTCGGCGCGGAGCTCCCGGTCGTCTATCGCTGGGCCTATGAGTACGGTCTGCCCGGCGCCCGCGATGATTTCGTGCCGCAAAACACGCCGCCCGATCAAGTGATGGCGGATGGCGGCGGTGAGGTCGAACCCTCTCCACAACCGGCGGAATAGAGTGCGGCCGATGAGCTTAGTGACCTTCTCAACCGGAGCCAGGGTCTCCACGCGCTGGAGGATTGAGCCGTGAAGCTGTTCCGGATGCTGAGCGTCAAGCCGTGGACGGCTGAGGGCGTACTCGAAAACCCCGATGACGAGGTCGCCTACAACCTGCCCGCCGAGAAGGTCGGGCTGAGAATATTTCTTGTCGTGGCGACGATGATCTTTTCACTCATCGCCGCGGTCTATTTGGCACGGATGTCCCTGGGGGACTGGCGCCCCCTGTCCGACCCCTGGTTACTGTGGCCGAATACAGCCCTGCTGATCGCCAGCAGTGCTGCCCTGCAATGGGCGATCATCAGCTTGCGCCGCGGCGACAAGGCCGGTCTGAAATTCGGCCTGGTGGCGGGCGGCGTCCTGGCCTGGGCTTTCCTGGCCGGACAATTGCTGGCCTGGCAACAGTTGACCAGTCTGGGTTATTTCGCGGATATGAATCCGTCCAACGCTTTCTTCTACCTGATCACCGGTCTGCACGGCGTTCATCTGTTGGGCGGTCTGGTCGCCTGGGGCAGAACCATGGGCAAGTTCAGGCGAGGCCAGGATATCGCTCAACTACGCCTCAGCGTGGAGCTCTGCACCGCCTATTGGCATTACCTACTCGTGGTCTGGCTGATCATGTTCAGTCTTATGTTGTTGACGTAAAGGAGACGGTCGCACATGGCACAAACCGACGCTTCAAGCACTGGCGCAGCCCTCACCCAGCCTCAAGGCTGGAACAGCGTTGTCGCGGACTGGTCGTCGGACCAGAGGGCGTTCAAGAACGTCCCCTGGGGCAAGGCGATGATGTGGATTTTCCTGCTCAGCGACACTTTCATCTTCAGCATCTTCCTGCTGTCGTATATGACGGTGCGTTTGACGACAACGGTGCCCTGGCCCAATCCAAGCGAGATATTCGCCCTGAGTTTCGGCGGCGAACCGATCCCGCTCATCCTGATCGCCATCATGACCTTCATCCTGATCAGCAGCAGCGGGACGATGGCCATGGCGGTCAGGTTCGGCTACCAGAAAAACCGCAAGGTATGTGCGATGCTGTTGATCGTGACGGCGATGTTCGGCGCCAGCTTCGTCGGCATGCAGGTCTTCGAGTGGACAAAGCTGATCGTCGAAGAGGGCGTACGCCCCTGGAGCAACCCCTTCGGCGCCGCCCAGTTCGGCTCGACTTTCTTCATGATCACCGGGTTCCACGGCTTTCATGTTTCGATCGGCGTCTTGTTCTTGCTCGCCACCGCTCGAAAGGTCTGGAGGGGCGATTTCGACAATGAGACGCCGGGTTTCTTCACCAGCCGGAAGGGACGTTACGAGGCCGTCGAGATCATGGGGCTCTACTGGCACTTCGTCGATCTGGTATGGGTTTTCATCTTCGCATTCTTTTATCTTTGGTAAGAGGGAATCATGGCACAGACAGAAGGCCAACAGCATCCGATCAGTGTTTACTTCAAGGTTTGGGGATGGCTTTTCGTTCTCAGCACCCTGTCTTATATGGTCGATTATTTGAGCTTTGAGGGCTATCTCAGATGGACCCTGATTCTCGTGTTCATGATCATGAAGGCGGGGCTGATCGTCACCGTATTCATGCATATGAAATGGGAGCGGCTCGCCTTGTCCTATGCCCTTGGGTTGCCGATCATGTTCGTATTGATGTTCGTTGGTCTGATGATATTTGAATCGGATAATACCTTCTTGCAGCGGGTAATTTATTTCGCTACGTAATCTGGTAAACCAGCAAGGCCGTCGCGCCCTTGCCGGCGTCCGCGCCGCCTTGCATGAACCATGTGATAGAGGACGTCGGTTAGAGCGACCGCCAAGAATAGCCAATGGGGCGTCATTCTCGTCCGCCCCATGGTGCTACGTGTCGTTTTTGCGATCTCCCCCGGGGTTCTCCTCGTCCTGATTTCCTTCGCGCTGCTCCAGTTTGCGCAACAGCATCCATGGAGCGACGAAGCCAAGGGCGACGCCAACGAGGATACCAAGGCCGATAAGAACCGTGGCTATGAGAGCCTCCACATATACGTCAGGTCTGCCAACGGCAATCCCGAGCGCCGCCAGCTACGAAATAAAAATGATGTTGTACAGCCCAAAGAGACCAATCAAGAGAACGGAGCCGCCAATTATCGACGCCACCTTGCCGACATATTTATTGTTAAAGTCTTCCGCCATCACCACCTACCTCTATTCACATTCGTTTTCGGTATTCAGTATAGACGTTGCGCGCTTCACGAAATACCCAAAAGACGCCGCTAGCGCCGAGCTATGGATCTAGAGCAATATCCAATCAGAGTGAACCCTATCGGTTCAATTTGATTGGATATTGCTCTAGGGAAAGGATTGCCTGGATTGTCTCAGTGCAGCTTTTCGCCGAGTTCGCCGATCGCTTCGTCGACCAAAGCCTGCTGATGGTCTTCCTTGAGTTCGCTTGAAATCAGTTTTTTCGTCGCCGCGATGGCGAGTTCCACGGCGGCATTACGCACATCGGCGGTGGCGTCTTCTTCGGCCCGTGCGATGCGGTCGACGGCCTGTGCTTCACGCCGCGCGATCAGTTCCTCGAGGGCCTCGCCGGCTTGCCGGGCCTGGCGTTCGGCCTCTTCCTTGGCATGGGCGATGATATTCTCGGCCTCCGTGAGCGCCTCGTTCTGCCGCCGTTCATAGCTGGCCAACAGAGCCTGGGCTTCCTCACGCAGGCGCACCGCTTCATCGAGTTCATCCGAAATTTTCTGAGCGCGCTCGTCGAGGGCGGCGCTGAGTTTCTTCGACACCGGCTTGTAGACGGCGGCGACAAAAAGCACGAAGGCCAGGGCGGTCCAGAATGATGCGGTGAACATCAGACGCTTCCCTCGGACGCCGCTTTGAGCGCCGTCTTGAGCGCCGCATCGCCGGGTTCAACACCGATCAGCTTAGCCGTTGCGCTCAACGCCACATCGCCGGCGATTTCGCCGATATTCGCCATCGCCGCCTGGCGCGCCTCATCGATGCGTCGCTCGGCGTCGCCGAGTTGGGCGGCAATCTTGGCGCTGAGTTCTTCCTGACAGCGGGCCGCCTCGGCGCTCCGCTCCTGGGCCGCCTGAGCCAGCATGGATTGAGCGTCCGCATGGGCCTTGGCCATGGAGGCCTCATATTCGGCGAGCACGGATTCGGCTTCGACCTTGAGCGTAGTCGCGGTCTCCAGGTCGTAGGCGATGCGGTCTTGGCGTGTCTCAAGCACTTCGGAGACACGCGGCAACGCAACCCGGGCCATCACCAGATAGAAGATGACGAAGGTGATGATCAGCCAGACAATCTGGCTCGCATAGCTACTGGGGTCGAGTTGCGGCATGACGTCTTCCCGATAAGGCGGATCAGATCGCGTACAGCAGCAGCAGCGCGATGATCAGCGCGAAAAGCGCCAGGGCCTCGACCAGGGCGAAGCCCAGCATGGTCATGGTGAAGACCGCCGGGGCCGCCGCCGGATTGCGCCCAACGGCGCTGATGAACGAGCCAAAAATGGTGCCGATACCGATACCGGAACCGACCACGCCGACCACGGCGATGCCCGCGCCGATCAGCTTCGCAGCTTCTACTTCCATTGTCTTCTTCCTCTCTAAAACTCGATGGTTAAGTGAATTGGTTGTATAGGCGCGCCGCCATTAATGCATGTGCAACGCGTCGTTGATATAGAGGCAGGTTAGAATCGCAAACACGTAAGCCTGTAGGAACGCAATCAACAACTCCAACCCGGTCAGCGCCACCAGGAAGGCGAGCGGCAAGACGCCGAAAAACGACATCTGTATGACGAAACCGCCGAACACTTTCAACAGGGTATGGCCGGCCATCATGTTGGCGAACAGCCGCACCGAAAGGCTTATGGGTCGCGAAAGATAAGAGATGATCTCGATGGGGACAAGCAGCGGCAGGAGATAGACGGGGACGCCCGCCGGGGCGAAGAATTTAAAGAAACCGATGCCGTGCTTGATAAAGCCAAGGACCGTAACGCCGATGAATAGGGTGAGCGCCAGGGCAAGGGTAACGATGATGTGGCTGGTGAAGGTGAAGCTGTAGGGCAGCATGCCGAACATATTGCCGAACAGAATGAACATGAACAGGCTGAAGACCAGCGGGAAGTATGGCCGCCCCGCCTTGCCCACATTATCGCGCAGCATGCCGGCGATGAATTCATAGCTTATCTCGGCCGTAAGCTGCCAGCGGCCCGGCACCAGGGCGCGTTTGCGCATGCCGCCCATCAAAAAAACCGTCACCGCGACGATGGTGATGATCATCAGCAACGATGAGTTGGTGAACGAGACATCGACGTCGCCGATCTTGATCGGCACCAGCGTCTTAATTTCGAACTGGGCTAATGGACTAGGTGCGTGTTGTGCCAATCGTTCCCCCGTTTATCCCTTTTAGTCCTTTTGTTCCGGCGGTTTTGCCGAATGCTCACTGTCAACGCCGATAATCTGTTGCGCCCTGCGATAGACATTCAAGGCACCCGCGCCAGCGCCGACAAAGAAGAAAATTAGCAGAAAAAGCGGTCGAGTCTCCAGCCAATCATCAAGAAACCAACCGATCGCAACCGCCACCATCATGGCGACCACCAATTCCGTGGCCACCTGGAACCCCGCGCTCAGCCCGCTCGCGCGTTCCGTTCCGTGCTCTCCCGCCAGGGGTGGAGAAGCTTCGGCTCGCGCCTTATCGAGCCGCGCCCCAAGATCCTTCAACGGCGAAGGCGGTTCACGCTCACTCAAGGACAGGCACTCCCGCCAAAAGCGAGCGGACATTACGGTCTGGTCCGAGCCCTGTCAAGATCAAAGGGTAACCACACAACATATTGATATAATTAACACTATTGTCACCGCTTAGGGTCATTCGGCGGCCTCCATTCCGGTCGCTGCATGGAGGTCGACGGAGACCAACTGGCTGACCCCGCGTTCGCCCATGGTGACGCCGAACAGGCGGTCCATACGGGCCATGGTCATGCGGTGATGGGTGATGATCAGGAAGCGCGTCGAAGAGCCCCGGGCGATGTCTTCGAGGAGATCGCAGAAGCGGGCGACATTGGCGTCGTCGAGCGACGCGTCGACCTCGTCGAGGACACAGATCGGCGCCGGATTGGTGAGGAACACGGCAAACAGCAGGGCCAGCGCCGTCAACGCCTGCTCGCCGCCGGACATCAGGGACAACACCTGGAGCCGCTTGCCCGGCGGGCTCGCCATGATCTCCAGGCCGGCCTCGAGCGGATCGTCCGAACCGACCAGACTGAGATGGGCGCTGCCACCGCCGAACAGACGCGTGAACAGGGTGCTGAAATGGCCGTTGATCTTCTCGAAGGCGGTCTCGAGCCGCTCGCGGCCCTCGCGGTTGAGCCGGGAGATGCCTTGGCGCAGCCGCGCAATCGCCGCTTCCAGATCGGCCCGTTCCGCGGTCAGGCTGGAAAGCTGCTCATCGATTTCCGCCGCCTCGGCCTCGGCGCGCAGATTGACCGGCCCCATAGTGTCGCGCTCACGGATCAACCGGTTCAAGCGCACTTCCGTATCCGCTTCGGGCGCCCAGTCGGCACCCTCTTTTAGATCGGCAATCGCGTCCAGGGCGTCGGGCGCGCAATCGAGGCGTTCGCGAACGGCGCGCTCCACTTCGCCCCTCTGGTGGCCGGCCTGCTCGCATAGACTTTCGGCGCGCACACCCTCCTCGCGGCTTTCTGCGAGGGCGGCAGCCGCCTCCTTCATGCGGCGGTCGAGGGCGGCGAGCTTGGACTCTGCGACGGAGACCGCGTCCGCCGCCTTGCCCCGCTTCCCCTGGGCCGTCTCAAGCCGCGCAAGAAGATCGCCCCGGAGGGTATCTATCTCGGCCGGCCGGCCGCTGATGCCGGCGAGTTCGGCGGCAGCGGCGGCGCGCCGTTCGGCAAGCTGGGCGAGGCGTTCGTCGGCGCCGCCGGCGCGGCCCTTCCAGGATTTAAGGTCGGCGGCAATCTTGGTCAGGCGCTCGACCCGCGCCGCGGCCTCCCGGCGCAGCCGCTCGTAAGCGTTGAGCCGTTGGGAGAGATCGCCCCGGCTTTCCGTCAGCCGCTCGCGGAGGGCGCCCAGGGCGGCGCGGCCTTCGCCATCGGGTTCGAGGCCGTCGAGGCTCTGTTGCGCGGACAGATGCTGTGTTTCGCCGTCCTTGAGCTCGGCGGCGATTCGCGTCGCGTCCTGGTTGAGGCCGAGCAGCCGCGAGGCATCGGCGGCGGCGTCCGCGGCGGCCTCGGCGCGGGCATCGCGCGCCTTGTGATGGGCGTCCTCGGCGAGACGCAGGGCTTCGCGCGATTGGGCCTCCGCCTCGGCGGCCCGGGCGGCGGCGGCGCGGGCGGACTCGAGCGCCTCCACGGCGCCGGCGCGGCGCAATTCGCTCTGCTCGATGTCGCCGGCGACGTCCTTGAGCCGGTTGCGCTGGTGCAGACGGGTGGCGGCGGGAGATGCGGCGTCGGCGGCCATGGTCAGGCCGTCCCAGCGCCACAGGGCGCCCTCCCGGCTGACCAACCGTTGACCCTGGGCCAGATCGCCCTGTAGGCGATCGCCGTCGGCGGCCTCGACGATGCCGACCTGAGACAGCCGCCAGGCCAGGGCCGGCGGGCCCGAGACCACATCGCCGAGCGGTTTGATCCCGGGCGGAAGATCAGCCCCCTTCCCTTCTAGCGCCCGCCAGTGAAGCGGCGCGGCGACATCGGACGAGGCCCCGAGATCGTCGCCGAGGGCGGCACCAAGGGCGATTTCCATGCCCGCTTCGACATTGATTTCATCGATCAGGGCGGGCCAGGCATCGTCATCGCCGCCGCCGAGCATCTCGGTGAGCGCCGCCTGTTCGGCAACCAGGGCGGCATGGCCGGTCTCGGCGCCCTGGAGCGCCTCGCGGGCCGTCACCTCGGCGGCTTGCAGCGTGACTCGTTCAGCCTCGCGGGCGGCGGCCTGCTCTCGCCGGGCGGCGGACTCGGTCTCGGCAACCGCGACCGCCTTCTCGGCGGTATCGAGAAGGGCCGACCGCTCACCCCCGGCGCTGAGTTCGGCGCGCATCACCTCGGTCTCCTCGGCGCTCAAACGCAGGGCCGCCAAGCGCGCTTCGAGATCGGCAATTTCGCGGCGAAGCGCGCCCCGGCGCGCCTCGCCGGCGGCCAGGGTGCGGGTCAGGCCATCGACCTCCTGCTCCAGCGTCGCGACATCTTCGACGGCCTGATCGCGGGCCTCTCCGGCGGCGCGCTCCGTGTCGCTTTCCCCAGCCTGTTCGGCGCTCACGGCGACACTTTCCTCATCGAGCCGAGTGATCGCTTCGGCGGCGTCGCGGGCCAAGTCGCCTTCGCGCTCCACATCGGCGTCGATCTGGGCGAGGCGGGCTTCCAGGGCACGGCGGGTATCGGCCAGGCGGCGCTCCTCGGCCTCGAGTTCGACCTGGGCGACTTCGAGCCGATGGAGCGCAGCACCAGCCTCGGCCTCGGCCTCGCGGAGCGGCGGCAGGGTGGCGGCGACGGTGGCCTGATCGGCGGCGGCGGCGGCGGACTGCTGGGTTCGCTCGGCGACGGCCTGGCGGGCCGACTCATGGGCCTGATCGGTGGCCTCGACGGCGGCGAGTGCGACCTGCCAGCGACGGCCATAAAGCTGCGCCTCGGCGCGGCGGATATGGTCGCCGATGCGGCGATAGCGCGTCGCCTGGCGGGCCTGGCGCTTCAATCCCTGGAGCTGGGTCTCGAGCGCGACCATGACATCGGCCAGGCGCTCCAGATTGGTCTCGGCGGCGCGCAGGCGCAGCTCGGCTTCGTGGCGCCGGCTATGCAGCCCGGTAATGCCGGCGGCCTCTTCCAGCAGGCCGCGCCGCTTGGCCGGCTTGGCGGCGATCAGCGCGCCGATTTCGCCCTGGCCGACCATGGCGGTGCTGCGCGCGCCGGTCGATTCGTCGGCGAACAGAAGCTGGACATCCCGGGCGCGGGCCTCGCGGCCGTTGATGCGATAGACCGAGCCGACACCCCGTTCGATGCGCCGCGAGATTTCGATTTCGGATGAATCGTTGTAGGCGGCGGGGGCGGTGCCGGCGGAATTATCGAGCAGCAGGGTGACTTCCGCGTGGTTGCGCTTGGGCCGATGTTCACTGCCATTGAAGATCAAATCGTCCATCTCGCGGCCGCGCATCTGGCGCGCCGAGGATTCGCCCATCACCCAGCGCAGGGCCTCGACCAGATTGGACTTGCCGCAACCGTTCGGGCCGACGACGCCGGTCAATCCCGTGTCGACCAGGATATCGGTGGCCTCCACGAAAGACTTGAAACCGATCAGCCGCAACCGTTTGAAGTGCATTTCGTCAGCCTTTGGATAAAAGGCGCTCGAACACGTCCTCGAACTGCGCATAGGGCAAGGCGCCGACCAGCTTCTCGCCATTGACGATGAATGTGGGCGTTGATTCGACTCCGAATTCCTTGGCCCCTTCGACCCGGTGGGCGAGAATGCGGTCGAGCAGCGCCCGATCGTTGAAGCAGGCCGCGATGGCATCGGGCCCGAGCCCGCCGAGACGGCCGATGCTGGTCAGGGCGGCGATGGGATCGGCGGCCCGGGCCCACGAAAGCTGCGAGTCGTACAGGGCGTCGATGAAACTGAAGAAACGGTCTGGTCCGGCGCATTCGGCCAAGGCGGCGGCCATGAGCGCCGGTTGGTCGAACGGAAAATGGCGATAAACCAAGCGCACCTTACCGGATTCGACATAATTCGCCCTTATATCGGGCAGCGTATTGAGATGGAAATTTGCGCAATGGGGGCAGGTCAGCGATGAATATTCGATCACCGTGATCGGCGCATCCGACTGCCCGAGCACCATTTCGTCATCATCGATCGTGAGGCCGTCATGATAGGCGGCTGCCGGAGTGGCCAGCTTTGTGGCAATACCCGCGACGGCAAGCACTGCGAGAGCGTCTCTACGGTTAATCACACGGGCTCCGGGCTTATCAAGTGGCGGGAGAATCGAATCGCAAAACTCACGCGAATTATACGGTCGCCACTCTCACCCCTCAAGAGCCGACTCGTCATCCGGGGCCTCCCCGAGCACTTCTCGCCCAAGTCGTTCGAGGGCGGCGCGCAAATCCGCATCCTCGGTCTCGGCGAGATCCGCCTTGAGGGCCGCGGCTTCGCTCTTGCTCAAGATCTTGGGGCGATATTTTCGACGCGGTTTGGCGGGCGGCGGCAACGGTCCCTGGACGAGCGCCAGCCGGGTCACCGCACGATAGCCGAAATAGGAAGCGATGCGCTCAAGCACCAGGGGTTCGAGATGCTGGAGCTCAAGCGCCCAGGCGCCGCTGACCCTGACCTCGAGGACGCCGCTCGGGCTCAGCCGCTCGGGCGCGGTATAATCGGCAAGCGGCCGGCCGACGATATCCGGCCAGTCGTTGAGCACGCCCGCCTCGGCAAATCCCCGCTTGGCGTACAGGGATTTCGTCAATTTCGGCAACAGAGCCGCCAAAGCGCGCGCGCCCTGCGGTTTTTTTGAGCTACTATTCACTATGGCGACATCCTCTATCGAATCACCGGCTACCCTTTTGCTCGACTGGTATGATCGTCACGGCCGCGAACTCCCGTGGCGCGCAAAGGCCGGCGAGAAGCCCCAACCTTATCACGTCTGGATCAGCGAAATCATGCTGCAACAGACTACCACGGCGACGGTAGCGCCCTATTATCGGGAATTCCTCGACCGCTGGCCACATATTGAAGACCTGGCGGCGGCGCACTTGGACGCGGTGCTGCATGCCTGGCAGGGACTGGGCTATTACGCCCGCGCCCGGAACCTGCATAAATGCGCGCGGGTTCTCTGCGACTCCCATGGCGGCCGGCTGCCCGACGACGAAGCGGGCCTGCGCGCGCTTCCCGGCATCGGCGCCTATAGCGCGGCGGCAATTGCAGCCATCGCCTTTGAGCGGCCCTCGACAGTGGTCGACGGCAACGTTGAACGGGTGATGGCGCGCCTCCATGCGGTTAAGGACCCTCTGCCGGGCGCGAAAGCACAGATCAGGGCGCTGGCCCAGGACCACACCCCCAAGGCGCGGCCCGGTGATTATGCGCAAGGTTTGATGGATCTCGGCGCCACGGTCTGCAAGCCGCGCAATCCGAGTTGCGGGATTTGTCCCTGGAGCGGATTTTGCGCCGCTTATAGCCAGGGGCTGACCACCGAGCTGCCGCGCCGCAGCCCCAAGGCTCAACGACCGACCCGGCGCGCCATGGCGTTCTGGCTCACCCGGCCCGACGGCGCGGTTCTGTTGCGAAGACGACCCGAGAGTGGCCTGCTCGGCGGCATGATCGAGTTGCCCTCGACGCCCTGGCGGGCGCGACGCTGGAGCCTAAAATCTGCCTGTCAACATGCCCCTTTGGTGGCGGACTGGCGCAAGCTTGGCGGTGTGGTTCACCACGGCTTTACCCATTTCGCCCTGGAAACCACCCTGCTCACCGCCGAGGTTGAGCAGCGCAACGGCGACCTGTGGCGCCACCCCGATAGCTTCGGCGAACTCGCCCTGCCGACTCTGACGAAAAAGCTGGTTCGCCATGCCTTATTAGAATTGACCCAAGTCAAAGACCGCTCCCTTCCAGAGGCCTAATTTCGCTGTTATAGGGGAAAGGAGGGCTCAATTATGGTCAGGGTTTTCACGATGATCACGGCGGCGGCGGCGTTATTGCTGGTCGCGGGCGGCGCATACGCCGACGAGGGCCACAAACACGCAAAAACAGAGATGGGTCACGATCAGCTGGAAAGCCGAAGCGGCCCACAGCTTCTCATGCCGATGATGAATTCGTCGCGCGGGCGCATGCTGTTCGCCGCCAAGGGCTGCGTCGCCTGTCATTCGATTAACGGCGTCGGCGGCGAGGACGCGCCCAATCTCGACGCCCATTCCATGCAACCCTACATGAACCTGTTTGACTTCGCCGCCCGCATGTGGCGCGGCGCCGCGACCATGATCGCCCTGCAGGAAGAAATCTTTGGCGAGCAGGTCGAATTCACTGGGAAAGAACTCGCCGACATCATCGCCTTCCTCCATGACGAGGATGAACAGCACAAATTCTCCGAAGCCTACATTCCCCCCGAAGTCATGCCCATGATGAACCATATACACGGCGAACACGGCAGTGGCGCCGCGGCTCATGCCGAGGAGCTTGGCCATGACATGATGCAAGACAGCAACCATGGCCATGCGGAAGGCGCTGAAAAACACACAGACTGAGCCAATGAACGCCCGGACCCGCTAATTAATCACTCGGCATTGACCCTAATTGAGTGATAATGGCCGCCGGTATTTCGGGAAAGGCAAGCTCTACCATGTACAGATATTTCACGGCCATTGCCGTGGCGGCGGCGATGATTTTGATCGCCGACGACGCGTTCTCCACGGATGGTCAAAATCACGACGAAACCCAGGCAAATACGGAGCAGGGTCATAGCGGGATGGAGGGTCCAGGCGGCGCAATGATTATTATGCCCGCCATGGACTCGGTGAAGGGGCGCAAGCTGTATGCCTCCAAAGGCTGTGTCGTCTGCCACGCGATCAACGGCATCGGCGGCCAGGATGCGCCAAATCTCGACGCCCATACCATGAGCGCTCAAATGAATTTGCTCGATTTCGCCGCCCGTATGTAGCGCGGCGCGGCGACCATGATCGCCATGCAGGAGGATGAATTAGGCGAACAGATCGACTTCACAGGCCAAGAACTGGCCGACATCATCGCCTTTGTTCATGACGAAAACGAGCAGCATAAATTCACCGAGGCCGATGTTCCGCCGCACATCATGAAACTTATTCAACACGACTAATAGGCCTAGAGCGCGGCGTCAGGCCTCAATCAAACGGCTGGCGATGGGCTTGAAACTTCGCCGGTGATGGGCGGTAACGCCGAGCCGGTCGAGGGCGGCGCGGTGTTCGGCCGTACCGTAGCCGGCGTTGCGTTCCCAGCCATAGCCCGGATGTTCCACCGCCAACTGCGCCATGATCCGATCCCGGGTCACCTTGGCGATGATCGAGGCGGCGGCGATGGACAGCGAGCGGCGGTCGCCGCCGACCAGGGTAGTCGATGGACAGGGCAGTTCGGGCGCGCGATTGCCGTCGATCAAAACATGCTCGGGAACGACGCCGAGGTCTTCTACCGCGCGGGCCATGGCCAGCATGGCGGCGCCGAGGATGTTGAGCCGTTCAATCTCGCCCACATCGGCAGCCCCGATACCAATGGTGGCGCAATTCTGTAGCCGCTTATACAGCGCTTCCCGGCGGGAACGGCTCAGGGCTTTCGAATCATCGATGCCGGGCGGTATAGCCTCCCTTTGAAGGATGACGGCGGCGGCGACCACCGGGCCCGACCAGGGGCCGCGCCCGACCTCATCGACGCCGGCGACAAGCCCCTCATGGCCGCTTTCGTAGGTAAGATCAGGCGGCATTATCGGGCGGACCCTGGCGGCGCTTCCTGTATTGACGGTAGCGCTCGATAGTCTTGGCGGCTACTTTGCGCAAGGCCGACGCCTCATCGGGATAGAGCCCCTCGATCAACTCGTCGCGGTTCGAAACACCGGCGCCCACCAGGTCTTGAAGCCGGCGCGCCACGTCGATCCACAGGGGGCTGGTGATCAGGCTCAGTGCAATCACCGTGACCACAAGGCGGTGGCCTTCCTGTTCGATGAGGCCGTTGCCCAGGCCCAAGGCGGCGAGCACGAAGGAGAATTCACCGATTTGGCCGAGCACCACGCCGGCGAGAAACGCTCGCGGCCAGGGATCGCCCAGCAGCCGTAAAACGCCGACATTCATCGCCGTCTTGCCCAGGGTAATGACCAGCAACAGCACCAGCACGGCGCCCAGATTATGCCAGATATAGGCCAGATCAATAAGCAGGCCGATGGACAGGAAGAAAACCATAAGCAACACGGACTGGATCGGCCGGGTGGCCTCGATAATACTCTCGCGGTCGGTGCTAGCGCCAATAAACAAACCTGCGAGAAAAGCCCCATAAGCCGCTGATAAACCTAATAGTCCACTGATTGTAGCTGCCGCAAAACAAGGCGCCAGAGCGGCCAGCGGGGTGAGGTCGTGGTCGCCGACAATCCACCGCCCAAAGGGCAAGCGAACCGGCTCGCGGCGGCCGAGAAACCGTACGAACAGCACCAGGAAGCCGACCGCGAAGGCGATCGGCAGCAAATCGAGAAATCCGAAGCCGCTGGCGCTGGCCATGCCGTTGAGGATCAGCATCATGGGCACCACCACGAGGTCCTGGGCAATCAGAATGGCGACGGTCACGCGCCCGACATCGCTCTCCAGCTCGCCGATGTCGCCGAGCATCTTGATGACCACGGCAGTGCTCGAGAGGGCGATGACGAAGCCGAGCAGGATGGCAATCTCGACAGTCCAGCCAAACACCACGGAGAGCAGCAGCATCACCAGGACGGCGCCGCCGACCTGAAGCACCGTCCCCATCAGGGCGATGCGCCAGACCTTTTTGAATTCATGCAGAGAAAGTTCCATGCCGATGAGGAACAGCAGCATGAGCACGCCGAGTTCGGCCAACAGGTTGATCTGGTCGCGATCCTCGACCAGGCCGAAGCCCGACGGGCCGAGCACCACGCCGGCCAGGATATAGCCGATCAGGGCGGGCAGCTTGAGCCGCAGCATGGCCATGCCGCACAACAGGGCGACAACGACGACCAGGGCAATGAAGGTTATTTCGCTGTGGACGTTCATATGCCGGACAATCTATCACGAAGGCCGGGGCCGTCGATGTCCGAAGATGATCCTTGAGACTGAAGATGGACCTTGAGGTTCTACAGCAGCGAGAGCTGATCGCCGGCGCAGGGCGGCGGCTGGAAGCGGGTGGCGTCCAAAGACCAGTCTCGCGTCGCCAGTCCGAAACGCTGTTTGGCCAGATCGAATCGCTTAGCGATCATCTCGGCATAGGCACCCTCGCCTGTCATGCGCCGCACCCAGGCGGAGTCGTAATCCTTACCGCCGCGCATGCTCCGCACCAGGCTCATGACGTGATCGGCCTTGAGCGGCGCGTGGACGCGCAGCCATTCGCGGAACAGATCGGCTGTTTCAAGCGGCAGCCGGAGCAGGATATAGGCAGCCGAGCTGGCCCCCGCTTCGGCCACCGCTTCGAGGATATCCTCGATCTCGGCATCGTTGATCACCGGGATGATCGGCGCCACCATGGCGCCGGTGGGGATGCCGGCATCATTGAGGGCGCGGATCGTCTTGAGGCGGCGCGGCGGGGTGGCGGCGCGCGGCTCGAGGCTGCGGGCGAGATTGCGGTCCAGGGTGGTCACCGAGACATAGACCCGCGCCAGCCTGCGCGCCGCCATATCCGCCAGGATGTCGATGTCGCGCAGCACCAGGGCGGATTTGGTGACGATGGCCAGGGGATGGTTATGGGCGCTCAACACTTCGAGCAGACCGCGAGTGATGCGCAGCTCACGCTCGATCGGCTGATAGGGATCGGTGTTGGTGCCGAGCGCCATGGTCCGGCAGGTGTAGCCCGGTTTGCGAAGCTCGGCGTCGAGCAGGGCGGGCGCATCGGGCTTGGAGAACAGGCGGGTCTCGAAATCAAGCCCCGGCGACAGGCCGAGATAGGCATGGGTGGTCCGCGCGAAACAATAGACGCAGCCGTGTTCGCAACCCCGATAGGGATTGATCGAGCGGTCGAACGGAAGATCAGGCGATTGGTTCCAGGTGATGATACTGCGCGTGGTATCGGCGCTCACCGTGGTGCGCAGGGGCGGCAGGTCTTCATCCAGAATCCCCCAGCCGTCATCCATCTCGAGCGGCACCGTATCATCGAACCGCGACGGCGGATTGCTCACCGCCCCCCTGCCCTTGCGCAGATGTCTTGGCTGGCCATTCATCAGGGCAACAGACTATTTCAAAATCTAGAACAAAACAAGAACATTAAAGTTCATCCGCGCCTCACCACAAAGGTATCAGCGATCTTGTCGTGCCAGGTCTGCTTTTAGTCGGAGAACAGCAGCGCCATAAAGCCTGAATAATTCATGCGATCCATTTGGCCCGCTATTTTCCTGCCAGACTGGAATTTAAAGAAAGAGTATCCTCCTATGGTGCGTCTTGGTCTACACAGGTGCCAGCCATCATCAAGGAAGTCACAAACAGATGAAGATCGATACTGACATTGCCGCGCGCCATGAGTCCCTGAAGTCTTTCAGGCGCGATATCCACCGCCATCCCGAAACCGCCTTCGAGGAGGTCCGCACCGCCGCAGCGGTCGCAGCCCGGCTCGAGGCCTGTGGTATGGAGGTTCATACCGGCATCGCCGAGACCGGCATCGTCGGCGTGCTGCGGAGCGGCGATTCCAACCGCGCCATTGCTCTTCGCGCCGATATGGACGCGCTCAACCTGACCGAACACAACAGCTTCGATCATTGCTCATCAATCCCCGGCAAGATGCACGGCTGCGGCCACGACGGCCATACAACCATGCTGCTCGGGGCGGCGCGCTATCTTGCCGAGAGCCAAAATTTTGAGGGCTGTGTCCATTTCATCTTTCAGCCCGCCGAAGAGGGCATCGGCGGCGCCAGGGCGATGATCGAGGACGGTCTGTTTGAGAAGTTCCCTTGTGATTGGGTTTTCGGCATGCATAACAGCCCCGGCCTGGAAGCCGGATCTTTCGCCATCCGGCCCGGCGCTATGATGGCCGGCGGCGCCCTGTTTGACATCCGTATAACCGGCGTCGGCGCCCATGGCGCAAAGCCCGAAACCGGCGTGGATCCAGTGGTCATCGCAGCCCAGATTATTACCGCCTGCCAAACTATTGTGTCGCGCAATGTTCCGCCCCAGGAGACCGCGGTGCTGTCATTCACCCA
>ERZ813253.38-NODE-38-length-55929-cov-8.518494_pt1 | contig 55929 bp, 43 predicted proteins | sample MGYA00520893_ERZ813253 | MGnify/ENA primary metagenome ERZ813253 (study PRJEB31669, sample SAMD00080414) | marine metagenome | biome: oceanic hadal pelagic zone biome; feature: marine hadalpelagic zone; material: sea water | place: Pacific Ocean:Izu-Bonin Trench...
AGTGGCGAACATTATGGCCACCGATGGTGATGGTGATACCCTCACTTACTCCGTCACCGGCGGCGACGATTATGCACTCTTTGCCATCGATGCCAGTACCGGGGTTCTGAGTTTTAAAACCGCTCCCGATTACGAGAACCCAGGGGACAGCCATCAGTCTAATATCTACTTGGTGCAAGTCACGGTCAGTGATGGCAACGGTGGCAGTGTCAGCCAGGGTTATGTGATTACGGTCAATAATATCCTGGAAGGCACTGCAGAAAGTGACACCTTGTCTGGCGGTTCTGGCTACGATACGATCTATGGCTATGGAGGCAACGACACCCTGGAAGGCGGTGCAGGAAATGACACCTTGTATGGTGGTGCCGACAACGATACCCTCAAAGGCGGAACTGGAAACGACATCCTTGATGGCGGTACTGGCAAGGACATCCTCACCGGGGGCGATGGCAACGACACTTTTGTGATCCGTGCAGGCGATGGCTCATCTAGCTATATATTCCCTCAAACCAATTTCATTCATGATTTTGAAAATGGTGTGGACCTTATTGGTTTGGATAATGGTCTAACCTTTGCTGAGCTTACCATTGAACAAGGCACGGCTGGTTCGTACCAAATTGCCGGTTACACTTTCCACTATGATTACACAAGTCACACCTTAGTTCGCATCACCGCCACCGGGGAATACTTAATAATGATCGCAAACACCAACGCGAGTGATATTACCGCGACAAATTTCATGACTGTGGACATCAACGATGCCCCAATAATCCAAGCCAACACCAACTTTGCCATCGATGAAAACACCACTGCAGTGGCGAACATTATGGCCACCGATGGTGATGGTGATACCCTCACTTACTCCGTCACCGGCGGCGACGATTATGCACTCTTTGCCATCGATGCCAGTACCGGGGCTCTGAGTTTTAAAACCGCTCCCGATTACGAGAACCCTGGGGACAGTGATCAAGACAATTACTACTTGGTGCAAGTCACGGTCAGTGATGGTTTCGGCGGTCGTGCCACTGCGGTGTGTGTTATTAGAGTCCGCGACACCCTTGAATCTGGACGAAGTTTAGAATCCGGTGGATCTGAACGTGAAAAGTTTGATCAAATCGACACAGCGAACGAGGGTTATCCCCACGGAATCGCATCAGAGCATAACCCATTGGGTCCTAGCGACACGAGAGCTTCGGTCGAGGGTATTGTTCTACCAAAGATTGCAGCACCGCTTTCTGTTTCACCTCCCCTCTTGTCAACAGAAAATGCTTTGAATTTACTCACCGAACTGATAGATCCGACTCCATCCGTTGCCATCGATTACCAGAATACATTGTTGGTGGATGGCGATGATCCGATTGGCTTGGTTCAACAACCTCTAGAACATTCAATGGTAACTGTGGATTTGGTAGCTGATCTTCTAATTCTCGATGATTACGATGCCACGCTGAACGATGCTGTTTTGTTTTGGAGCTCGGAGTTGGGGTAGCAATGATCAAAGACAAGACTCTATCAGCCGAGCTAAACACCCAAATAGATCAGAGTAGTAAAAAGAAAAAAAGACCGTGTCCGGTTTAACGAACACAATCTTTTTTGTATTACAGCTTAATTACAAGCTTCTTTTAGAGCTTTTCCAGCTTTAAACTTGGGCACATTACTTGCATTAATGTAAATGCTTGCACCTGTAGCTGGGTTACGTCCCATTCTTGCAGCCCTATGGCTTACTGAAAATGTCCCGAAACCCACAAGGGAAACGCGGCCACCGCCAGACAATTCTCCAGCTATAGCGGAAGTTGTTGCATCGATTGCTCTTCCTACATCTGCTTTTGAAAGTCCTGTACCAGCTGCTACTGCACTAATAAGATCACCTTTATTCATGATGTTTATCCTTTTTAGATATAAGTTATATTTCTTAATTCATCGATATTCTGAATATATCAACAAATCCCCTTGTCTTACTTTACTAGAGTATAGACATACAAGTTATATAAGCCTTTGAAAGCCTTGTCAACAAAGGCTTTCAAATATTTTTTAGTTATTTAATGGGGTAAATTTGTTTCCAGTGGAGATTTTTCCGAAACAGGTGGAGTTTTGACAGTACCAGTCTCTGGTTCTTTTGGAGCCTGTTCAGGCATTTTTTCCAAAGCAATTTCCAAAACCTGATCGATCCATTTAACCGGAATGATGTTGAGTTTTTCTTTAATGTTTTTAGGTATTTCAACCAAATCTTTAGAATTCTCCTCAGGAATAATAACAGTAGCAATGCCTCCACGGTGAGCTGCCAGTAGCTTCTCCTTCAAACCCCCTATAGGTAGGACCTCACCTCTTAAGGTAATTTCACCGGTCATCGCAACATTTGCCTTAACAGGAATTTGGGTCAAAGCTGAAACCAAAGCTGTAGTCATACCTACCCCTGCACTGGGCCCATCCTTAGGCGTAGCACCTTCTGGGACGTGAACGTGGAGATCAAGTTTTTGATGAAACTCTTCATCAATTCCAAGACTTTTGGCTCTACTTCGGACAATTGTACTTGCGGCCTGAATGGATTCCTTCATGACATCACCCAAATGTCCAGTATTAATTAGCTTGCCTTTACCCGGCATCGCCGTGGCTTCTATGGTCAGCAGCTCCCCACCAGCCTGAGTCCAAGCCAAACCTGTTACTTGGCCAACTTGATTTTCTTTTTCTGCAATTCCGTATTTAAACTTTCTAACACCTAGATATTTATCCAAGCCTGAAGGGCGAATGTGTCTGGTCTTTTTCTCTGCCTTAAGAACCAATGACTTAACCACTTTTCTAGAAATTTTTGCAATTTCCCGCTCTAAATTTCTGACCCCTGCTTCTCGCGTATAATGCCTTATAATTGCGAGGATTGCGCTTTTTGTAATTTTGATTTCACCCTTTTTAAGCCCATTTGCCTCAATTTGCTTCTTGATAAGATATTGGTCAGCAATGTTTAATTTCTCGTCCTCGGTATAACCTTCGATTCTTATAACCTCCAGTCTATCCAAAAGTGGTGGGGGTATATTGAGAGTGTTTGCTGTGCAAACAAACATTACATCGGACAAATCAAAATCAACTTCGAGATAATGATCGTTAAACGTTGAATTGACCTCAGGATCGAGCACTTCCAACAGTGCCGAAGATGGGTCGCCTCTGAAATCCATAGACATCTTATCGACTTCATCAAAGAGAAAAAGTGGATTCCTGACGCCTACTTTGGTGAGTTTCTGAATGATTTTTCCAGGCATGGCCCCTATGTAGGTTCTTCTATGTCCTCGAATCTCTGCTTCGTCACGGACACCACCGAGGGACATTCTTATGAATTTTCGGCCCGTTGCTCGAGCGATGCTTGCTCCCAAGGATGTTTTACCTACTCCCGGTGGTCCAACCAAGCACAGTATCGGCCCTTTGAGTTTTTTAGTTCTCGTCTGAACCGCCAGATACTCTGTGATCCTCTCTTTAACTTTTTTCAAGCCATAATGGTCTTCATTTAATATTTTTTCTGCTTTATCCAACTTAATTTTGGTTTTTGTTTTATTTTTCCAGGGCGCATCAACTAAAGCATCTAGATAATTCCTAACCACCGTTGCCTCGGCAGACATGGGCGACATCATTTGCAGTTTTTTTAGTTCTGCGTTGGCTTTTTTGGCGACTTCATCAGGCATACCCGATTTTTTAATCTTCTCTTCCAATTCATCAAATTCATTGACAGCATTGTCCATGTCACCCAATTCTTTCTGAATGGCCTTCATTTGCTCATTCAGATAATATTCCTTCTGGCTCTTTTCCATTTGATCTTTGACCCGACCTCGAACTTTCTGCTCCACTTCCATCATATCGATCTCAATGCCAATCAAGCCAATCACATTTTCCAATCTTTCCTTGATATTCAGCAATTCCAAAACTTTTTGCTTTTCCGACAATTGCAATGACATATGAGCCACAATCGTATCCACCAGTCTTCCCGGCTCTTTGATACTTGCCAATGTTGTTACCACTTCAGCGGGAACTTTTTTGGTAATTCTGACGTAATCTTCTACCTGTGAGATCAGGGTTCTTCTGAGTGCCTCAATTTCTTTGTCTTCCTTATTGTAGGTTTCTGTAAGAACACAGTAATCAGCAGTAAAATAATCATCGGATCTTATTTCTAAAAGATCAACCCGTGATTCTCCCTCGACAAGCAGTTTAACGGTGCCATCGGGCAAGGTAACCAGTTGAAGTATGTTTGCTAAAGTACCAACTGTATTTATATCGCTAATGCCAGGATTATCTATGTCAGATTTTTTTTGACAGGACAGCAATATCTTCTTTTCTTCCGCCATAGCTTGTTCAAGAGCCATTTTAGATTTCTCCCTGCCCACAAACAATGGAATCACCATGTGTGGGTAGACCACCACATCCCTCAACGGCATCAGAGGCTTGTCTAGAATAATATCAGGAGAAATTTTTTCTTCTTTGCTTAGCATAGAAACACCTTGAATAATTAAGCATAAATAACTTATAGGGTCAAAAATAGTATTTTCAACAAGAAAAAAATCTCAGTAAGCTTTGCTTACTCAGAACTTACTAGCAATGCTGTGTTTTCTGATTCTGCTGTTTCAGCAGTTGATTCATCGTTTTCCGTTGAAAAAACAAGAAAAGGCCTGGATTTATTTTCTACAAATTTTTGAGTTACAGTTACTTTTTTTGTTTTTTCATGGCTTAGATCGGAAGGCATTTCATACATCGTATCCAATAAAATGTCTTCCATTATCGTTCTCAAACCCCTTGCTCCAGTTTTTCTCTGCATCGCCAATTTTGCAATTGTTTGCAGAGCTTCTGGGAGAAATTCCAATTCGCAATCTTCCATTGCAAAAAGTTTCTGATATTGTTTGGTCAAGGCGTTTTTGGGTTCAATTAGAATCCTAACCAGCGCCTGTTGATTCAGCTCACTTAGCGATGCCACTACCGGCAATCTGCCCACAAATTCAGGAATAAGACCGTATTGAATGAGATCTTCAGGTTCTATATCTTTAAAAATTTCCCCAATATTTTTAGTCTCTGATAACGCCCTAACTTCAGCAATAAAACCAATCCCTGAATGATCTGTTCTGTTTTGTACAATCCTATCCAAACCTGCAAAAGCACCGCCACATACGAACAAAATTTTAGATGTATCTACTTGTAAAAATTCTTGTTGCGGATGCTTTCTGCCCCCTTGTGGAGGTACCGAAGCAATGGTGCCTTCAATAAGTTTAAGCAATGCTTGCTGGACCCCTTCGCCGGAAACATCTCTAGTAATTGATGGGTTCTCTGTTTTTCTTGCAATCTTATCAATTTCATCAATATAAATGATGCCAGTCTGGGCCTTCTCGATATCGTATTCTGAATTTTGAAGGAGCTTTTGGATGATATTCTCTACATCTTCTCCAACATAGCCAGCCTCGGTAAGTGTGGTGGCATCAGCTATTGCGAATGGAACATTTAGTATCTTTGCCAGTGTTTGGGCCAATAATGTTTTTCCACAACCGGTTGGACCAACCAATAAAATATTGCTTTTTCCTATCTCTACACTGTCTTGATCTCGAGCACTGGATTTGTCATTGAGTCGTTTGTAGTGGTTATACACTGCAACTGAAAGTATTTTTTTAGCCTCATCTTGATCGATTACATAATCATCAAGCATGGATTTAATTTCTTTGGGTGTGTAAAGATTTAATTTTTGGTCAGGCGATCCATCATTCAGTTCCTCATCGATGATGTTGTTGCACAAATCAACGCATTCCTCACAAATAAAAACCGAAGGGCCTGCAATTAGCTTGCGAACTTCATTTTGGCCCTTCCCACAAAATGAACAATACAAAATTTTGCTATCTTTATTACTGTCTTTAGTTTTATTACTCATATCACTTGCTTTTTTGTCTCACTTCCCGAGTTGGCTTCGATTGCTAAGAACAGTGTCTAACAACCCATATTCAAGCGCTTCTGAAGCTTGCATAAAATTATCACGATCTGTATCTGATGCTATCTGCTGTTCTGTTTTACCTGTGTGAGTGGACAAAATTTCATTCAAACGTTGTCTGAGTTTTAAAATCTCTTTCGCTTGAATATCAATATCCGAAGCTTGCCCTTGAAAACCTGAAACTGGTTGATGAATCATGATCCTAGAATTGGGTAAGGAATATCTTTTACCTTTGGTACCACCAGCCAACAAAATTGCTCCCATACTCGCGGCTTGACCCACACAAATGGTGCTGACGTCTGGTTTAATAAATTGCATGGTATCGTAAATAGACAATCCAGAGGTAATGCTGCCACCGGGGGAGTTAATATACAGAGAAACGTCTTTGCTTGGATTTTCGCTTTCCAAGAAGAGCATTTGCGCAATAATAAGATTTGCCATGTGATCTTCAATAGAGCCAACAGCAAAGATAATATTATCCTTGAGCAGTCTTGAATAAATATCAAAAGCTCGCTCTCCCCTTGGGGTCTGTTCAATGACCATGGGGATTAGATTTAGCTCTTCATTCAATTGCGTCAATTCAACTCCGATTCATTAATTCTTTAAATTCCACTTCCTTGTTCTGAAACTCGGTTCGCTCCATTAACCAATCAATGACCAGATCCTCTATAACCGCCGATCTTATTTGATCCATTAATTGAGGCGTTTGCTCGTACATTTTACGTATTTCTTCAGGTTTTGGGTACCTATTCGTGACTTCTTCTAATTTGATTTTCACTCGATCTTGATCGACTTTGATTTCCTGTACCCGGACCAATTCATTAACCAAAAGGCCCAGTTGTACCCTTTCCTTGGCTATTTTCTCAAAATTCTTTAACTCTGGTGCTTCCTCTACTTTCTTAATTCCGGCCTGGCTCATCCAATCTTTCTGTAGTGCATGTGCTTCTTGATGGACCATGACCTCAGGTATTTCAATTGAATTTTTTTCTCGTAAATAGACCATAAGATTTTGTCTAATTTCGTCGTTAATTTTAGCTTTTAGCTCTTTCTCCATGCTCGTTTTTACTTCATCAATAAGGTCTTTTGCATCACCACTCTCAACTCCAAACGAGCGAACAAATGTTTCATCGATCTCTGCCATCTTTAATTCTTTAATTTCTTTTACAGAAACTGAAAACACGGCTTTTTTATTGGCCAATTCCTCTTTGTGGTAATTGCCTGGAAAAGTTAATTTGATCTCTTTGTCTTGATTGACTGTCACATTGAGTAATGCTTCATCAAATTCAGGAAGCATCTGCCTATTTCCAAGAGTCATGACAAAATCTTTTGCGACACCCCCTTCAAAAACTTTACCATCAATTTTTCCTTCAAAATCAACCAGCAACTGATCGTCTTTTTCAGACGGTCTCTCGACTGGATTCCATGTTCCTCGTTGTTTCTGGAGATTCTCAATCATAGCATTGATGTCCTTTTGGGCAATCTCAACCTTTGGTTTTTCAACACTGATCTTTTCCAGACCATTAAGTTCAAATTCTGGATAAACTTCAATAGTCGCAGTGTAAGCAAAGTCTTGGCCGTCAACGAATTCATCAATCTTGACTTCAGGTGGACCGGCTGGCTTTAAATTTTTCTCTCGGATGGATTCAATATAAGTGCTGTCTAGAAGATCACTCAATACTTCCTGGATCACCTTATCGCCGTATTTTTGATGAATGATTTTATCGGGTACTTTACCGGGCCTGAATCCAGGTAATTTTGCGGTTTTTGCTATTTGGGTAAAACGACGGGTTTTTTGATCTTCGATGGCAGACAAAGGCACCGAAATTCGTATTTCTTTTTTCAGCCCACGCTTTTCAGTAACGGTAATGTTTAAATCATTCATTGCTGTACCAGTTTTTTGTGGTGCGAAAGGAGAGACTCGAACTCTCACGGGTTGCCCCACTGGATCCTAAATCCAGCGCGTCTACCAATTCCGCCACTTTCGCTTTAACATTTAAATAAGGCGAAGAATTATACAATACTTCCTACTCAGATAACTGCAGATGCGATTAATAATGAAAATATTATTAATATTTTCAACTAGTTATTGTCGTCCCCGATTTAATCTGAAGACAACGGGAACACTTAAAATACCAAAAACCACCGCTCCGATGAAAATCATCCAAGGTAAGCGCAAATGCTCGATTCCCGGGGCATTGACGGAAGGAGAAAGTACCCGTATTAAATACCAAGCACTGGCTGAAAAAGACATTAAAACAGGGCTTGCAATAGAAGCAATGGCAGCAGCATTGGTCTTTGCTTTCCTCAGCAATAAACCACCAATTCCTGAACTGATTAACATCGGTAACAGATTGATGGCGAAGATTGTGGCAGTGGCTTTTATATCCACCTCAATAGCAATACTGGAACTGATAACAGCTACCAGTGGCATTGTGGCCAAAGCCATGAGATTTAGTTTTTTGGGATCCACGCCTAACATGGGCCAATATTTTACATTGATTTGAGAAATTTTGGTTGATAAAAAAAGCCGCCTGTTAAAACGGGCGGCTTTTTTTTCAAGTCAAGAAGACAGTCTTTAGAATCGATATTTCAATCCCATTTGCACTTGCCATCTTGATTGACCGTCGCCATCTTGAAGGTACAAACTATCGTCATCATCCACACCAGAAATCAGGAATTTACCGTCACCGTCGACACCGCTGACAATGATCTGACGACTGTTGTTGTAGCCGTATTCAAAGACTCGGCCATCTTCATCGTCCAACATGTTCATAACGTTTAAAAGATCAAGGTAGAAGATGAATTTATGGTCACGAAATGCCGGAATTTCTTGGGTAATACGAACATCCAGTCTGTCGTAACTAGGATTCGTAAAGCCATTCCTTGGAGCGTAGGTTCCCTTGTAATTGGCCAACGCAGTGTTATTGATGTGCGCCATCACGTCGGTAGCGACTGAGGAGCTGGCAAATACTACTTTGGGATCATCAGGTCCGCTTGGAATATAAGCCAAGGAATAATCGGCGTAGAATTTACTGGAACAATAACCATTACAACCTGTGCCACTAACTGGGCTATAACTTGGCTCATCAAATGTGATACTGTAGGGTTCACCGTCTTTTCTGATGTAGATTGCAGAAATTCTGGTTTCGTTGTCTCCCCACAACATGGTTCTGTACTCCAAGCCCAGAATCAACTTGTTTTTAGACATGAATGACGATGGTGCGGCATCCATATTCTCACCATCCCATCTTTGCGTGTAACCGTATGACGACTCCGCTTGTGATGAGGTCAATGGGTACACATCCTTGGCTGTCACATGTGAATACGCACCAAAGACGCTGACGCCTTGGTCAAAGGATTTTCTAACGGTAAAGCTGAAGGCCTCAGCTCCACCTTTATCGGTGTTGGTCATATAATAATCACCAGGACCATGAGAATAAACACCCCTACCATCTGCGAGATGGCTATCCAATGTTAGTCCCAATTCTTGATAAAATACGGCTGCATCCACATCATCGTGGTTGTATTCAAAGGTCAACTCGTAACCTTTGGCTGTAACCAGATCAAGGGCGAGGTTCATCCTCCAGCTGGCGGGTGCTTCAAAATTGGGGTCGGTGCCCTGGGCATCATTAAAATAAGGGCTTGATGGAATAGTGTAGCTGCTTCCTGGGCCCATCCAGAAAAATGAAGGATCGCCTGCAGGCATCGGGCCGACAGTTCCACCACCTCTGAACGATGGCAATCCGGCATCCCAGCCATAGACTCTGACGTAATCACTCAGACCACCGGATCGTGTGTAGGCATTTGAATACCAAACATTGGGAATCCTGCCGGAAAACAAGCCGTACCCACCTCTAAGGGTGGCACTTGCAATTCTATCCCTGTCCCCAAACAAGGTCTCGGTTGCATCCCAATTGAACCCAAATCTGGGTTGAATGGAATCGTAATCAAAGGCTTCGTTGTTATTAAGACCATACCTTTCTGGCCATTTAGGATTCAGCATTGGTTTATCCGGCGTTTTCACGTCATCGTATCGGACTCCGACACTGAGAACCACATCGCCCAAATAAATTTTATCCTGAAGGAATATGGCGGTTTTCTCAATATCAAAAACCGCGGCCACACTGTCGACATCGCTGATACCGGTTTGTGGTACGTGGAATCTTACGTAGTTGTAGGTTCCGGCTGCAAAATCAGCAATACTGCTGAATCTTACCTCCCCGTTGTACCGAGCAATGAACAGGTTATAAACCGAGGTATCTTCAAGATCAATACCGCCAGTGATCACATGGTTGCCTAGGTCGTAGGTTGCTTTGAAGCTGATATAGTCGGATTTAATATTGATGAAATTGGCGCCTCTGTAGCGATCACCGCCAAGATAAACCGTATCACCTCCGACGCTGATCGCAGATTCTGGAAAATACGGGTCTCCGACTGAATGGTCGTCCTCTGTCAACTCATAACTGGAATACCTGACCTTGGTTGACAATTGATCCGTCCAGTCGCTGTAAAGAGTGAATGAAGTACGATCGATTACAGGGGGTTTTAGGTACCAATTGTTGCTGAATACGGTCTGGCCTCGATTGTATTTTCTCGGATAAAGATCTTCGTCTTTTTGATACAAAAGTACTGCCCTGTGGTCGTCATTGATGTTGGCATTCAGTTTAACTATCATTTTCTCACTGGTTTCAGGCAGGGCAAAGTTGGAGATTTCACCAGCGTCATAACCGTAGCGGTTCATGGCTATACTTTTGATCTCTTCTGCCATCGCCGTGGTCAAAGTGTCTGCTTTGATAGGAGCGTTGCTGTCAACAGTCCCATAAAGAGCTGGGCTAGCGGCTGCAAAATCCTCGTAGCCGATAAAGAAAAACAACCTGTCTTTTATGATTGGTCCACCGAGAGTGAAGTATTTGGTCTCTTCGCTGAAACTTGGGAACTCAGTGCCGTCAGGGCTATCACCGATGTTGTCTTCATCGCGTTCGATGAAGCCAATACTTCCGTGAAACTCATTGGTTCCTGATTTGGTCACCGAAGCAATGGAGCCTCCAGTCGTGTTGCCTCGAGAGACGTCAAAAGGCGTTATATCAACTGAAATCTGGTCAATAAATTCCATGCCAATTGGGTTTCTCATGCTGCCAAAACCATTGGCATTCAACCCAAAGGGATCGTTATAACTGACACCATCAATGGTGAAATCGTTAAATCTATTGTTGGCGCCCATCACTGAGATTTCAGAATACCTACTGGAACCTGTATTGATAGAAACCCTCGGATCCATTTTTGCAATATCTGCTATTGATCGATTGACGGTCGGAATTCCGTCTATTGCATCTCGATCAAAGAACGTGCCTGTTCCCATTCTAATCGAGCCTTCCGATGCCGTTGCAGTCACGGTGATTTCCTCAATATCGCTCGAGACCAAGGTAACGGTAATATCGGTGGTTTTGTTTAAAACCAGAAATACCCCTCCTAACGATTCCGTTCTATAGCCCGGTGCTGAAATGGAAATGTCATAAGGTCCACCGAGTAGCAGATCAGACAAGTAAAATTCGCCATCGGCGCTGACTGATTTTGACTTGCTAGTTCCGGTAGGTGTGTGAGTTGCTGATACGACTGCCCCTGCTACGTTTACAACACCTCTGAGTGAGGAAGTAGTTTCTACCTCAGCAAAGACGGAAGATGTTGAAAAAAGTAAGAATGCGGCCAATACGGAAGTATAGATCTTGCTAGACATTTTAAAGTCCCTCTTTGTGTTAGTAATTTTTAATTTTGTGTTAGTAATTTTTAATTAAAAACTGTTTTAATTTTGGCAATTAAATCACCAACTAAGATAGTAAACTATTATTTAATTATTACAAAATAAATTGCATACATGAGCAAATGCTATCTAAAAATCACAAAAAATTTAAAGTCTTCATAGCCCAGAAAAAGTGAAGAAAATAACATGGATCGAAGAAAGTTTATAAAAAATGCGGGATACGGTCTTGGCTTTGCCACCTTTAGCCCCCACATTATTGCAACTGCAAAAAACTCCCGTGGATCCTTTAGGCATGGGCTAGCCAGTGGTGATCCGTTACACAATCAGATCATTCTGTGGACACGTGTAACACCAGAAACTGATTTGCCACTTAAGATTAAATGGCAAATGAGCCACAACCCAAACTTCAATCCTGTTGTTAGCGAAGGTGAAACTGTGACCGACAAGCAGCGAGATTATTGTGTCAAAGTAAATGCGATACTGCCGGATGGTGAAACTCCTGGAACAACTTATTTCTACCGATTTCTCACTGGGAATCACAGCTCAGAGACTGGGAGAACTCATACCTTGCCCGATCAACGAGTCAACAACATTAAACTTGCTGTCATGTCTTGCTCAAAGTACACCGCGGGTTTTTTTCACGTTTACAAAGAAATTGCAAACAGGGACGACATCGACCTTGTGCTTCATCTGGGAGATTACATTTATGAATTTGGCATGGGCGTCTTTGGGGACGAGGATGCAAAGGCACTGAACAGAGAAGTCGTCCCGAGATACGAGCTAAACAGTCTTGAAGATTATCGCCAGCGCTACGCACAGCATAAAAGTGACCCCGATTCTCAGGCAATGTTGGCAAGACACCCATTGATCTCTATCTGGGATGACCACGAAATCAGTAACGATGCATGGAGATTGGGTGCAGTGAATCATTCAACCGATGGTTCAGAAGGCACCTTTGAAAATCGAAAAAAAAATGCAATCAAAGCGTATTTTGAGTGGATGCCGATCCGGGAACCGGCATCAGACAACAGTTTTATCCACCGTTCTTTCCAGATAGGCGATCTTGTTGATTTGCATATGCTAGATACACGACTGATTGGCCGCGATCAGCAATTGTCATACAGCAATTACACAGGATTGAAAACAAAGCAAAAACCCGTACACATCTTGAATAAAACTCCAAAACAATTCGACTCTAAACAATTTCACCAAGACCTGTTGGAGCCCAATAGATCGATCCTGGGTGCCAATCAAGAAATGTGGTTGGAACATCGATTGAAAACAACAAATGCAACTTGGACCGTCCTTGGCCAACAGGTAATGCTGGCACCACAAAGGTGGTCTATAACAAAGGATTTAATTGAACAAGAATCATCCGAGGATTCTCAGGAATTGAATATGGCGATGCAAAGACAAACGATAAAACCAGAGCTCACAAAAAACCTTGATGCCTGGGATGGATACCCTGTTGCAAGATCAAGACTGTATGACATGATTGCAAAACACAAAAAAAAGCTGATCACCCTCTCTGGTGACACGCATTTTTCATCGGCACACAATCTGGTTACTGCAAGTGGTAGATTCATAGGGGCCGAATTCGGCACCACAAGTGTTACCTCACCCTCCTTCTGGGATGACGTGAAGATTAATAAAATAGAACTTGAGAAGAAGCAACTTGATTTCAATGAGGGTATGCAGTTTCTTCATCTTAGAAATAGGGGCTATTTGGTTGTTGAAATTGACCATGAAAAGACTGCAGGTAAATGGCATTTAATTGATGACGTGAAAACAGAAAATTATAAAGTTTGGCTGGAGCAGACACTCGTCCTTGAGAGCAATAAAAAAGACGGGCTGATTTAGATCAAGACCGGTAACAAAACACCCAACCCCAATCGACTTATGAGGAGTCTAGATTTTTTTCATTCTCTTCGCTGCGATGGAAATATCTGGATGCCACGTCTGTTCCGTGGGTTTGCCGCTTGTATCCAATTGCATCACCCTCAAGTCGATCAAAAAGGGTCTTCCATCGGCAGTGACTTTTGCTGCCTCTAGTAAACACTCAACAAATTCTTCAGGATTGTTGGCTCGCTTCCCTTGTATCTCGAAACTATCAGCTAGACCGACAAAATCAACCTCAGGATTGCCTAAAAAGCAACTGATGTCACGCCACAACCCTCGCGTTTCCTTTATTGCTGCCAAGGGTGAGCCTCGATAGATACGATTTCTTTCACCGTCGTAACTCAAATTGTTAAAAACGATAACAGTCACAGGTATGTCGTACCTAGCGGCTGTCCATAGTGCTTCAATTTGACCAAAGAGCATGGCACCATCTCCAACCAAACAAACCACTTGTCGATTTGGCTCACCTATTTTTACGCCCAAGGATGCGCCGATGCCCCAACCCAAGGCAAAACCGGTTGTGCCTCCTATCAGCCACTTTGCATCAGGGCCAGGGCCTAGGTTCATCCATTCAAAAGGCTTCCTGGTGTCCAGTTCTGAGACAATGATTGCATGCGGGTCAAGATACTTTTCCATTTCAAATGAGGCTCGCTCCCACGAAATTGGGCTTGAATTCCAAGTTGCTTTTGCCTGTTGCTGTTTCCTGGCTTCATGTTTTGCATTGATCTCAATACTCTCTTGTAATCTCTCTTCTCGCAGTGTTTTGATTTGGTCTTCAGTTGCTAAAGCCCGAACACTGTCTATGATGGCAGTGACGGTTTCTTTCATTCCAGCTGCAATGGCGATGTCTGTTGGGTAGGTATTGGCAATCTCGTCGTACTCAATCCTTGCGTGTATCACTTTGGCCTTGCTTGGGACGGGTGCTGTGAAAATTGTCGGGTCTGGCATCGGTGCTCCTAGATTAAGAAAAACATCGGTATTAGCCAATCCTCTGGGAATGCCCAATCCATAGAATCCTGAAAACAAGGGATGCCGAAACGGAATGTCGCCAAAAACGCTATACCCTTGTGCCATCCTTATGCCCAACAGTTCCGCCAACTCCAACACATCCTTATTGGCTCGGGCTCGAGTGACTTCATGCCCGACACAAAGCAAAGGTTTTTTGGCTTCAAGCAATGCCCTGGCAGTTGCTTCAATCAATTCAGGTTTGGGGTAAAGCCCCATTGGAATTTTGAATCGACTTTGAGGGTAGATGGTTTGTCTAATGTTGGGTTTGCTCAACAAAAATCCTGGAAAACGTAAATAAACAGGGCCTCCGGGTGGTGTTTCTGCCAATTTGAGGGCTCTTCGCAACATTTCACTGATTTGACGTTCGTTGTTGACCTGCCATTGCCATTTGGTGAATTGAGTCATCGGGTCTAACCAATCATCCATTTGTTGAAAACCGTTACGACCGGCAAAATTAGAGCTGGAACCATCGGATAAAACTGCAATTGATGAACGGTCTTTCCAAGCGTTGTATAAGTTATTCATTGCACTTGGAATGGCAACGCCCGGGATAAAAAGAACTGCCGTTTTTCCCGTAACAAGCTCGTAACCATGGGCCATGGATGTTGCTTGTGATTCTGCAATTGAGGAGATAAATTGCATATCGTTGTTCACCGTTAAGGCATCAAAAAATGGGGACATGCCCGTGGCACTGGTGCCAAAAATATAATCCACCCCTGCAGCTCTCAAGGTTGCAGCCAGAATATCTGCACCCGTACCTGACATTTTTACACCCATCTCAGGCAAAGGTTCACGTGCCTCAGCGGCTGCTCCCAGGAAGCTATTGACTGCGATTTGACTAAATCCCAAGGCTAGAAGTTTTGTCCCAAAATCCCTTCGAGATATTTCATGATCAAAAAATTTTTTAAATAAAGATCTCACACTTCACTCATTCTTTGCTGCAGAGAAAAACAGGTATATTTCTCGTTATTTTTTTTTGGTACTCATCATAAAAAGGACCTGCTTTGATAATTATTGGCCAAATATTTTCTTTTTCTTCGTCAGATAATAGCTTGGCAAACATATTGTATGTCTTTGATTTAATAGTTACTTTTATTCTGGGTTCATCAATTAAGTTGTAATACCACGCCGGGTGAACCGGTGAACCTCCATGGGAAGCAACCAGTATATAATTATCTTCATGTGGGATGGCTAATAAAGGAATGCTTATCGCATTTCCTGATTTCCTACCCACCGTGGTAATCATACAGAAGGGATTTCCTAGGAAACTGCCAAGTACTCTGCCACCGTATTTTTTAAACAGCAATCTATGTAGTTTTGTAAAAAATACCATAATGGGCTTTACAACTTTGTAAGTGTTCATTTTTGAAGAGTATAAAGAGGACATTTGGTTTTATTGTATATGAAATTAAAAAGCCTTATAAAATAACCGACTAACTTGCTATTTGGTCAATTGGCTTTACCATTCTTATAGGATGAATAAAAACGAGGAAATCAGGTCTGCGGGTCTCAAAGTTACCCACGCCAGAAGAGCCATCCTTAGAATTCTTGAAAGCAAAGAAAGTATGCACGCAAGTGCTGATGACATCCACAGAAAACTCATTGAGAGTGCTGACGAGATTGGCATTGCGACGATATACCGAGTCTTGAATCAATTCGTTAGCGCAGGCATTTGCATCCGTCACAACTTTGAAACCGGTCAATCTCTGTATGAGTTAACACCGGAGCATCACCACGACCACATGGTGTGCTTAACAACAGGGAAGGTTATTGAATTTGAGGATGAAATGATTGAGAGAAGGCAAGAAAAAGTGGCTAATCAAAAAGGTTACAGAATTGTTGATCACAGCTTAGTTTTGTATGTTGAGCCCCTAGAAAAATAAGCTCATAAGTAACATTCTAGGGGGTTTTTCTGTGTTTGTGTCTGTAAATAGAATTCACAATTGAAACCAAACACCCAATGATGTCCATAGAGCTGACTTTTTGACCTAAGAGCAGGATAAAGAGTTCAATAATGCTTTTAATCTGATATAAAAGAAAAACAAAAATAAAAGCATATTATTTTTCAAAATAGGATTCTTATGTTGTTAATAAAAGGATTGATCGGCGCGACCCTGCAAACAGCATTTATTGCAGGACTAATTCTGATACCAGCAGGTACCTTGGAATGGACCGAAGCAAATCAATTTCTGTTTTGTTACTTCATCCTCACACTGGCTTCTACCGTTTTCTTGGCAATTAAGGCTCCTGCAAACCTTGAAGCTCGCATGAAGATGCCAACGAATGAAACCTGGCCTCTGTCAGATCGTATTGCGACGGCGTTTCTCGGTGTGTTTTTAGTCGGTTGGTTGGTGTTTATTCCAATCGATGTCTTCCATCTAAAATTGTTGGTGCCACCGCAACATGCAATTTCAGTCCTCGGTGGGGTTCTATCTCTTTTGGGTTATGGAGTTGTGCTTACTGCCATGTATCAGAATGAATTTGCTACCCCGGCTGTCACAGATCAATCCGACCGTGGACATGAATTAAGGGATACCGGTTTGTACGGGCTGGTCCGGCATCCCTTTTATGCCGGATTTATAATGTTTTGTCTTGGTATGGCACTTTGGCTGCAAAGTTACGCATCACTGATTGCCAGCTTACTGCCAATCACTGGATTGATTGGGCGAATTTACGCCGAGGAAAAAATCCTACAGGAAACATTGCCGGGCTACAAAGAATACATATCAAGAACACGTTATCGCATTATACCCTTCGTTTGGTAGCATTAATAAGGAGTAATAATATGTTTCAATTCAACAAGATTTTAAAATTCCTTTTGGGTCTTGGTATTTTGACATTTGGTGTTCTCCTTTTGTTTCAAGTGCCCAGCGTTCAGGATCGGTTGTTGGAGAATGCAATTCAAAACCTTGCTCAGAACAACATGCCCAAGGAGGATTCTTTAACCGCGATTGTCTGTGGATCTCGCTCACCACTGCCTCATCCTTCACGCGACGAAGCCTGTATTTTAGTAATTGCAGGCAAAGACATTTATGTGGTTGATACCGGTGCAGGTTCTGCCAACAACGTCCTCCAGTGGACCATTCCTTTTAACCGAATTAAGGCCATATTACTGACCCATTTACATTCGGATCACATTACTGATCTACCCACTTTCCATTTACAAACCTGGATCAGGCAAAACAGGTCGTCCAAACTTGATGTTTATGGACCAAAGGGCGTGGATTCAGTGGTGCAAGGGTTCGAGGATGCCTACAACTTGGATTATGCCTTCCGCAATGCCCATCACGGTGATGAAATCGCCCCTTTGGAGGTCGCTGGGATGAAGGCTCACACCATTGATTTGAACAACCCAGTCATCATTGAATCTGATGATTTATCCATCAGAGCTTTCGAAGTTGATCACCACCCGGTGAAACCGGCCCTAGGTTATCGGTTTGATTACAAGGGAAGGTCTATTGTCATCAGTGGAGACACCAGCCCCAGTCAAAATTTGACGGACCATTCCAGGAATGTGGATGTTCTATTTCATGAGGCTCAAGCCAATCACATCTTGAAACCAATGAGTCAATTCATGCTCAACAATGGCCAGGCGATGGCAGCTAAAATTTTGGACGATATCACCACTTATCACACCACACCACTTGAAGCTGCTGCCATTGCTTACGAAGCCAACGTAAAACACCTGGTTTTTTACCATCTGAATCCATCGCCACGCAATGACATCATGGCAAATATATTTACCAGAGGGGTGGCTGATGTGTTTGACGACTGGACACTGTCCGATGATGGCACAATGGTGGTATTACCGGTTGACTCTGAGGAGATACAAATTTCTAATTTGAATTAGTGCTCACTTCAATTATTTACCAGTTATTTCAACGGCAATATCTTCAATTTTAGGAGTTGGTTTCTCTATTTTGGCAAGACGGTCAACAAGTGAGGAAGCCAGATCGTTGTAGATGGCTTTCATGTAATCTTTACCTGAATCCAAGACCAATGGCTTGCCTGTATCACCACTGGAGGCAAAGGCAGGCTCAATTGGTATCTTCCCCAATAATGGAATTTTGTTGTGTTTGAGAAACTCGTCGGTTGCACCTTCTCCAAAAATGTTCTCTTCGTGCCCACATTCTGGACAAATAAAATAGCTCATGTTTTCAACCAAACCAATAATAGGGACTGAAAGTTTTTTGAAGGCCTGTAAGGATTTCTTCACATCCAACAAAGCGACTTGTTGAGGGGTAGTAACCAGAATAGCACCGGTCAGATTGGCCTTTTGACAAAGGGTTAATTGGGCATCACCGGTACCTGGAGGGAGATCAATAACCAGATAATCCAGACTGGACCAATTGGTTTGTAGAAGGAGCTGGCTGAGTGCTTGGGACAACATTGGTCCACGCCAGATGGTGGCTTGGTCTGCGGATACGATGAAGCCAATGGACATCAGTTCCAGACCGTGGGATTGAATTGGGGTAAATGTCTTGTTATCAGGAGTTGTCGGTTTCTCATCCATAACACCAAGCATCAACGGGATGCTCGGTCCATATATATCCGCATCCAACAGGCCCACTTTGGCGCCTCGTGCAAGGAGACTTAGTGCCAAGTTAACACTGACTGTTGATTTGCCAACACCGCCTTTTCCTGATGCTACTGCGATAACGTTTTTAACTTCAGCCATGGTGATTCAAACAAGAGTGATCAACGGTCCTGCTTCTTGGACCCAAACATTTTTTTGAACATTGATTTCGACCAGTCGATTCGATTCTTACGTTCCCGTTGTTTTGCTGATGCCCTAAATTTTCCGAAGTAGAGAAAAATGGCCAGAGATCCAACTATCAGTAAGCCAAAGAAAACTGTGTTAGCGTCCATCAATTGCGAGAATAAAGTTTTGTCAGGAGCCTTAGAATCTCAAAATAAAGCCAAATCAGGGTTACCATCAAAGAAAAGGCACCAAAGGCTTCCAAGTATTTAGGAGCCCCGTGTTCTGCACCCTGTTCAATAAAGTCAAAATCAAGAACTAGGTTAAGTGCAGCAATAGCCACAACAACCAAGCTAAAGCCAATGCCCATCAATCCATTGGAATGAATGAAACCAATTTCAGTGCCAAAAAAACGCATGATGATATTTACAACATAGAGCAACAGTATCCCTCCGGTCGCTGCAAAAAGCATCAATCTGAAATTCTCTGTGGGTTTTATCAACCCGGTTTTATACGCCATTAAAAGAGCTGCCAATGTGCCAAAGGTTAACCCAACTGCTTGAATTACTATCCCTGGGTAACGGGCTTCAACCACCGCTGATACTCCACCTATCGCAAACCCTTCCAACAAAGCATAAATAGGTGCTGAAATGGCTGCCGTAGTGGGTTTAAAAATTGTAACCAAAGCAGCAATTAATCCACCAACAATACCAACTATTATATAAACATAAACGGAAGCGGGATCGCCGGTGGCATAAAACTGGTTCCAAGTCCAAGCTGCGGTGATAAAACACAGCAGAAGGTACAACCCGGTTTTGTTTACCGTACCCGACAACGTCATGGGTTCAGAGGTGCTGAAATCGGACGAACTTTGGGTGAAAGCCTTATTTTTAAATGCCGGATTACCCGATCGTCCAAACATTTCTAACGCTCGATGGCGTGCCATTGTGATCTCCTCAAAAATGAATAATTAATGCGAGGTATTATACCAGTTGCAATTTTAGACGGAAGTTTAGCTCGGTTGCTTGTTTTTAATCTTGATGACTATTTCCAGATCTTCAATTTCGGTGTTGTCTGGCAATCTTGGGATGTTTTCAACACTGAGATTTTCTCTCGGAATATCAGTCAGCTGACCGGTGTCGGTATTGTAAAAATGATGGTGTGGAGAAGTGGTGGAATCGTAGTACATCCGGGTTGGGTCCACGGCAACTTCGTTGACGACACCGTGTTTTGCAAACACATTTAAGGTGTTGTAAACGGTGGCTTTGGAAATGCAATGGCCGTGTTTGGTTAACTTATCAAAAATCTGATCTGCGGAGAGATGCTTTGGACTTTCAAGCAGCATCATGCCAATACGGATTCGAGCCTTTGTGGGGCGCAAACGATGGTCTCTGAGTCTCTGCTCAACTTTCGCTTTTAATCTCAGTACACCTTCCATGACAACTTCTCCTCTAGCTATTCTAATGGCAACGGTGAAGATTGCAAAACTGCAATCTCTATATGGATCAATGTCTTGTCATCTTTTTTGCTCGCTTTGATGAGCGATAGGTCTCAATCAAGAATAGAATCAAGCCTATGGTAATACACGAGTCTGCCACATTGAACGCCGGGTAATGCCATTGACCGATATGGAACAAAATAAAATCCACGACGTAGCCTTGGTTTAGCCGGTCAATCAGATTTCCAATCGCTCCGCCGGCAATCATAGCAAAAGCAGTATTCAGCAGTACAGGAGACTTGGCGGCGTTGCGAACAAGCCAGCCAATTAAAGTTGTCCCAACACCTGCTGAAATTAAAGTCAAAGGCCAGCGTTGCCACCCGGAGTCGGAAGCAAATATGCTGAAAGCGGCGCCGGTGTTGTGAAGCCGGGTAAAATCGAGAAATGCAGTTAAGGTCAAACGATCGAACAAATTTAACCGCTCCACCACCAAAAATTTTGAATACTGGTCAACAAAGATAATGGCGAATACCACCAGTAACCATATCCAATAGGAATAACTTCTGCTCTTCAACATCCCTTAGAAGTGAAGCCTAACTTCGCCTTGACCCGTTACGTTGTCTATGCATCGGATACAAAGTTCTGGGTGTTCGGATGACAGGCCGACCGACTCGTCTTTGTGCCAACATCGAATGCATTTATGATGCTTGGATTTAAACACCGAAACAGCAACCCCATCGGCTTCAATTGCACCCTCGGGTATGCTGACAGTAGACGCTAAGGTAGCATCAGATGTGATGAATAAAAAATGCAACTCCTCCCCAAAAGAGGCAAGCAATTCAGCCAACTCACCGTCTGCATAAACGGTTAAACATGCGTCCAAAGAAGAACCGATTACGCCTTCAACTCTAGCAACTTCCAATGCTTTGGCTGCGGTTTGCTGAACGGCATCCATAACTGACCAATTGATTCGACTATCTGGCTTTTCTGGCAACTGATACCACTCTGATAAAAACACTGACTCTGCTCGATTTCCTGGCAAAAATTGCCAAACTTCATCAGCGGTAAAAGAGAGAATTGGGGCTATCCAGCGAACCATTGATTCGGCGGTATGATACAAAACTGTTTGCGCTGATTTTCTAGCATGACTATCAGCCTGAGTGGTGTACAGACGATCTTTAATAACGTCCAGATAAAATCCACCCATATCCACTACGCAGAAATTATGCAGTGATTGAGACACCCGGTGAAAAGCATAGGTACTATAATCTTCAAGGATCTTGGCTTGAACCTCATGCAATCGATTAATGACCCATTGATCGAGAGCCAAAAGCTCATTGACTGGTAGCCGATCCTTGGTTGGATCAAAATCATTCAGGTTACCCAGTAAAAACCTTACGGTGTTCCTTATGCGTCGGTAAGCATCGGAATTCCGTTTTAGAATTTGATCTGAAATACTCATTTCACTGCTGTAATCGGTTGATGCGACCCAGAGCCTTAGAATATCCGCTCCAAGATTATTGATCACAGCCTGTGGTTCAATCACGTTCCCTACAGATTTAGACATTTTCCTGCCAGTTTCATCTACAAAAAATCCATGAGTAAGGACTTGTTTGTATGGAGCCTTTGCATTCATTGCAACGGAGGTGAGTAAAGAGCTTTGAAACCAACCTCTGTGTTGATCCGATCCCTCCAGATAGAGATCAGCTGGAAAGCGGACATCAACATGGTTCTTGCTGACAGCGTGATGTGCTAAGCCCGAATCCATCCAAACATCCATAGTGTCTGTTATTTTATTGTACTCTACAGCCTCTTCTCCCAGAAAATCCTCAGTGGATGCTTCGAACCACCCATCAATTCCATGCGCTTCCACTTTATTGGCTATCTGATGCAGAAGATCAACTGTTTTCGGGTGCAATAATTCGGTTTCTTTGTGGATGAACAGAGGAATCGGCACACCCCAAAATCGCTGTCTGGAAATACACCAGTCAGGCCTTGTCTCTAACATTCCCTGGATGCGTTCTCTCCCCCAATTAGGCATCCATTCAACAGTTTCTATAACTTCTAAACAATTGGCCCTTAAATCGTTGTTATCCATACTGATAAACCATTGAGGGGTAGCGCGAAAAATCAAAGGGGTTTTATGCCGCCAACAATGTGGGTAACTGTGATTGAACGACTCTTGATGAATCAGATTGTTCTTCTCTTTTAATTTTTCGATGATCTCAGATTCGACCTTAAAAACATGTTGTCCAGCAAAATACTCTGTTGATTCAGTGAAAACCCCAAAGTCATTCACTGGATTATCCAACGGTAGATTGTTTTTCTGTCCAATGATAAAGTCATCGTGACCATGAGCTGGTGCTGTATGCACTGCTCCCGTGCCAGCCTCTAGAGTCACATAATCTCCTATTAATATGGGTACCTGTCTTTGATAAAAAGGATGTTGAAGAATCAAACCTTCAAGGTCTTTGGGATTCAATGAGTCCACTACATCCCATTTTTCAGCCTGCCAACGATCACGAATTGATTCCTGCAATCCTTCTGCTACTATCGCGTAGTAAGGACCGTGATCCGATGCAGTTGCAACCAATAAGTAATTCAAATCCTCACCCAAGACAACCGCTTGGTTTGCAGGAAGCGTCCAGAGGGTTGTGGTCCAAATAGGAAGATAAATTGGTCGATCCGTTTGGTCTAAATTCAATCCGGTTCTGGTCAAAAATTCGTTGGTATCAATAACCTTAAATCGAACATCTGCCGAACAAGATTCTTTGTCTTTGTATTCAACTTCTGCTTCTGCAAGAGCAGATTTACAGTCCAAACACCAATGCACAGGTTTATGCCCATAGACCAAATGACCGTTTTTGACTATCGTTGCAAAGGCCCGAATTTGTTCCGCCTCGTAATTCCGATCAAGGGTAAGATACGGTTTTTCCCATTCACCCAATACACCAAGACGGATAAAATCCTCTCGCTGTTCTGAAACCTGAGCTAAGGCATAGTCCCTGCAAGCATCTCGATATTGTTTGGCATTGAGTTTTGATCCCGCTTTTCCCTTTTTTTTCTCCACCTGATGTTCTATTGGCAACCCGTGGCAATCCCAACCAGGGATGTAAGGGGCATCGAAACCTGAAAGTGTTTTTGATTTGATGACGACATCCTTTAAAACTTTATTCAGAGCATGTCCAATATGGAGTTTACCATTGGCATAAGGAGGTCCATCAAGGAGTAAAAATTTATCCTTACCTGCTTGCTGTTGTCTGATTTTTAGATAGAGATTGTTCTCAGACCATTGTTTCAGAAGAGATGGTTCTCGATTCGGTAAACTGGCTTTCATTGGAAAGCCAGTGTCTGGTAAATTCAGTGTCTCCTTGTAATTTGTCATTCCTCTAGTGGGCTTTATTTTGGAACCATTATAAAGGTTCAGGATTGGTTTGAACACGAATGTCTCTTGCTCTAACCCCGAGACAAAACAGTGCCAAAACATAGACCAAAACCGCTGATGGGATCAATCTCATTAAATGGGTTATCCTTCCTGCCAAGCTTTGTTCAAGCCAAACGGGGAGTTCTGGGTTGAAGATCACAAGCAACATCACCATTGCCCCAGTGGCAACGACAATGCGTATCAGAAAAGCAACTTCTTCCCGATCGACCTTGATTTCTCTTTCACGGATCAAGCCTCTGAACAACAAGAGGGCATTGAGCAGAGTTGAACAAGAGAAAGCCAGCGACAAACCCATGTGCGGATAAGGGCTGTTGGTCAGGACCAAAGTGGTGACAAACAAAATTGACAATGAGGCATTGGTTGCCATGGCAATAAGGCCAAATTTAACCGGAGTCTTGGTATTTTGTTTGGCGTAATAGGCGGAAGCAAGAATCAATACCATGGACAGGCCTATCAAGCCAAAAGCGTATGCCATCAGGCTGTATTGGGTCATATAAAGATCATGGATATTAAAGTTACCGCCTAAAAATATGGTAGCAATCAATGGACCTGAGAGAATGTATAATCCTGTCGCTGCTGGGACTGAAACCAGCAATGCGATGCGGATACCCCATTGCACGATGGACTTAAATTGAGCTTGGTTGTGCCCCGCGCTTTTACTTGAAAGATTGGGTAAAACCACCGTTGACAGTGCCACCCCAAATACCCCGACTGGAAATTCCAGCAAACGATCCGAATAATAAATCCAACTGATACTTCCTGCAGCTAAAAAGGAAGCAATCAAAGTATTAAACAGTAGATTCACCTGTGCAGCTGAGCTGCCGATAATCGAGGGAATCATCAATTTAATTACTTTTCTAACACCCGAGTTTTGCCAACCCCACTTTGGTTTGGGCAATTGGCCAATCCGTTGCACAAATGGCAGTAAAAAAAGCAGTTGCAAAACACCTGCAACCAACACTGCCATTGCCAAAACCAGGCCAGGGTTCGATGCCGATGGGGCAATCCAACCGGCAGCAATGATCAAGACTAGGTTGAGAATAACCGGAGTAAATGCAGTGGCCCAGAACTGTTTATTGGTATTTAGTATTGCCCCTGCAAACGCTGTCAGTGAAATAAACAAAAGGTAAGGGAAAGTAAATCGCAGCATTGCCACTGCCAAGTCGTAGCGATTTTCCATATCACTGGCGACTTGATCAACAAAAAAACCAGGGGCAAAGATAAGAATAATCACCGGTGCTGCAATAATCCCAACAAGAGTAATGGCAAACAAAATCACGCCAAGTGTGCCCGAGGTACGATCAATAAGCTCCTGCATATCCGCTTGACCTTGGTTTTCTTTGTAGTCAGAAAGCACTGGAATAAAAGCTCTTGAAAATGCGCCTTCGGCAAAAAACCGTCGAAATGAATTGGGGATTTTAAACGCTACAAAAAAGGCATCCATAATGGGGAAGGTCCCAAAAAGACGGGCGAAAAAGATGTCACGAACCAAACCTAAGACCCTAGACAAAAGTGTCATTAATCCCACAACCCCGGTTGAACGGAACATAGTCTTTGTCTCGTTAATATCGCTTGATTGTTGCATAAAAATTTATACTAACCGATGTTTCTGTTGACAACTAAATCATTCAAAATGTTGATTTACTATTGACAACAGCCCTTAAAATATAAAAAATACACCGCCCTTTACCTTTAAATAATCAGAAAACCATTGATAATAACATTATGGCAAACAATAGCTCAGCACGGAAAAGAGTTCGGCAAAATGAGAAGCATAGACTAAGCAATGTTACTCAGAAAAGCAGGATGCGAACTGCAGTCAAGAAAGTAATCAAGGCAGCTGACGCTGGCAATGCCAAAGAAGCAACAGCGCTTTATGCAAGCGCCCAGCCTCTGATTGATTCTCTTGCAAGAAAAGGCACAATCCATAAAAACAAAGCAGCCAATCTAAAGAGCAAACTCAACAAACGAATCAAAGCTATCGGCTAATTTTTTTATTTCCTGCACCCCCAGAGATACCAAATACCACCACCGCCAAAATCGCCGCCTTGGAATAAATAGGTGCGTTTGGCTTCTGCTGCCTCATAGGCACTCGGTACCAGCGCTTCAAAATTTTTGGACGGATTGAACCCAGCTTCAGAGACCATGTCATCAATGTCTAAGTCGTGAATATAGCCCCAAAACGGTTCGTTATTGTTGTAGGTATCCCAATCTAGAATGAACGCTTCGTATTCGTCCATATCTTTGTAAGGCGGGGTTTCGCTGTGTACCATCAAGCCCCCGTCAGACAACAATCGATAGCATTCAGACAGCGAGTTCCTCAAAGCTTTGGCGGAAGTCTCATGGAGGAATATATGGGACACAATGAGATCAAAATAACCATCTTCGAAATCCAGTTTTTCAGCATTCTGTTGGGAAAAATGAACTTTTTTTCCGAGAGACTCTGCACGTGTGTGAGCGTATCGAAGCATTGGTGCGGCAACATCAATGGCATAGACTTCAGCATCTGGAAAGGCATCAACATAGGGAAGGGTGCTGTGTCCTACAGCACATCCTAGATCAAGAATTCGCTTAGGTTGCAGATCTGGATATTCTGCCTTGATGTACTCACACTGGCTAGCTCCCATATCGTTGTTAAACGGGCCCATTCTACCCATTGCATAAACATAAACTGCCGAATCGTAAATAGCCCCAGCGGCAACATCATCTTCACACACCTCTGTATGGTAAGCACCGGGCTGGCAATGAATATCAACGGCGGAGTGATATTTAGGGATCTCCAAATCTGGATTCAATTTGAGACTTCCCAGCTTAACTCCATCTTGTTTTGAGGCTGCTATAAGCTTTTTAAGTTGGCGAGCTACCGGTATTTGGCATGAAGACCACATCATTTCCTGACTGCTCCTAAGCATTGAACTCCACAATCTATAGTAGGGTTGCTGGTTCATCTCTTGGCGGACCTCATGTCGGTCCTTGGGGAATCGGCCATGCTTCTTTTCGAATTTCGGTTTAACCACCTGATTGTAGATTACCTGATTTTTAGGTGAGACATTGGTTGCCAGGTGCAGTTTGAGTGATTTCACAAACTCTTGTCTTGCAAACTCGTCGTGGGTGGTTTCAGGAAGGATTGTGTGTGGGTATTGTTTGTAGTCTTGAATTTCCATTAAACTCTCCTGTACATTTACATATGCATTAAAAAATTAGGCCTCCTCTGAGACCCGATCTATGACTGCTTGCCATTCATTGGATAGATCATTCTTGCCCATTCCAGAAATCTCAACATCCACGATCCTCAGAATCTGATTTAGATATTCTTCTCGCTTAGCGTCGCGCTCAGCAATGGCATCTTTATCCGGTTCATAGGCCTCTATCTCTTGGCGGGTGATCAATCCTTTTTTCTCAATAATCCTTTCAAGCGTATCATGCCGGTCACGCAATACTGACAATTCTCCCGCCATGGCTAGCAACATAGCTAGCAATTTATCGACCGCAGGATCGTCAAAAAAATAAGGCCGTTCGCCTTTGGAGTGCTTTGGTAATTCTACTGCCATTTGTATAAAAAAAGATTGTCCAAATTGAATCTCAGACTAACAATTAAATTATTATTGATCAAATGATAGATATGCCACTACAGTTGTATTCCAGGAAAAAATATGAGCCATCAAGAACGTTCTGGAGTGGCTCAAATTTGCCTTATAGGTAGGAAAATCACAGAATAGTACAAGTTTAAAATATCCAAGATAACTCCGGAGAAAAGATGAATAAAAAATCCAGAAGAGTATTCTTCCAACAAGGTTTAGGTCTTGCCGGTGCAATGTCAATTACACCATTGTTGATTCAATCCTTACAAGCCAGTGAGCATCACTCCGATCAAAACAATGGATATCAAACTTTAACCAGCAGTAGCGCACCACACACATCAGTGAAAATTATCGACACTGATAACATGCCTTGGCCTCCACCATACAACGATAGAGGCTGGAAAAGTAAAATACTGTTTAGCGACCCAGAGACTGGAGGCCGCCTGTTGATAATATGGGTTCCAATTGGCGCACCCGGTGGGGTTAATCATTATCACAATTTTCACGAATGGGCCTACTGGTTAAGCGGTGATTTTGTTAACAACGAGTACACAAGTCCACTTCAACGAACAGGCGTATTCCAACAATTTCGCGAAGGGATCTTTCTGGACAGACCTGCATTCAGTCTCCATGGAGGTGAGGAAGGACGGTTGGATTCACAAGTTGGTGGCACCTGTTTAATCATGGAAGAAGGGGGGGAAACGTTTTCCGTCATTCCTGAAGATGACCGTTATTCTGACGATTGGAAAAACATTAAACAATGGACAGTTCCACGTATTATAGACACCCTAAGCGACATTCCTTGGGAAGCATACAAGCCTGCAAATGGAGTATTGGTCAAACGCTTGGTTGATGATCAAGTCAGAGGGTTTCGCGCCAGAATTTGGCAAATTCCAGCGGGCTGGAAAAGGTCGGCTGAGACTATATTTGGCCGTGCTTATTATCATAGACAAGCGCATCAGTTTAACTTTGTCCTCAACGGTGATATACGAATTCAGGCATACCAGACTCCTGAGAAAAAAGCCGAAGAGATTACTGTGAAAAAGTTTTTTTATGTCGAGCATCCACCAATGAGTATTTTAGGAATTGCAAATGGAAATGTAACCACTGACGGTTGTGTCTGGTTGCAGGTGACTTATGGCAAAGGAACAGCGATAAATAATGTTCCTATTGAGGCACCAAATTATATTTATTGATTCTATATTCCTTAGGAAAGCTGATGCCGTAGGCGATGAATAAACGGCATAGGATAACTTGAAACCTTAAGAATCACAGACAGTCATTTCTTCCAGTCTTTGCATGATTTTATAACTCAATTCTTTGGTGCCCTGACTTTTTATGGCACTGACAGCGTGCACTGGTCCTTGCCATTGCAGCTTAGAAATCACCTGTTCAATCTCAGATTGTTTTTTTTCCTCAGTAATCAAGTCGAGTTTATTGAATACCAACCATCGTTCTTTTTTAGCAAGCTCTGGATCAAAAGCCATCAACTCCTTTTGAATGACTTCAATGCTATTAGCTGTTGCCTGAGAATCTTTTGTTTCTGCCAAATCAACAATGTGAAGCAAGAGTTTTGTCCGTGAGAGATGCTTTAAAAATTCAATTCCCAACCCGGATCCTTCGGAGGCTCCTTCAATGATTCCAGGTATATCAGCAATCACGAAACTCTTTTCAAGGTCGATCCTGACCACTCCCAAATTTGGATGCAAAGTGGTGAATGGGTAGTCAGCAACCTTAGGTTTGGCTGCAGAAACCGAACGGATAAAGGTTGACTTACCGGCGTTGGGATAGCCAAGCAATCCAACATCTGCAAGCACACTTAATTCCAAGTACAGTAACCTGCTCTCCCCTTCGGTCCCCGGCGTAGATTGTCTGGGTGTGCGGTTACGGCTGCTTTTAAACCGTGTATTACCCTTGCCACCCAGGCCGCCTTTGGCAACCAAAGACAAATCGCCTTCGTCAATTAGATCACCAATCAATTCATTGGTTTCTTGATTGAAGACTTGGGTACCGCAAGGAACCTTAATAGTCAGATCATCGCCACAGCCGCCCGTCCGCTTCTTGGATCGTCCTGGCTCCCCATGGGTGGCTCTGAATTGGTTATTCACTCTGAAATCAACCAGTGTATTCAGTGAAGTAGTGGCTGCCAAAGTAATGCTGCCGCCATCGCCACCATCGCCACCATCCGGTCCACCTTTTGGTATGTATTTTTCACGTCGAAAGCTGACACAGCCATTACCCCCGCGTCCAGCTTGCACTGAAATTTTTGCTTGATCCACAAATTTCACAGCGTAACTTCCTCCATCTAAAAAAAACCCCGCATCAGCGGGGTAAGATCAATTTAGATCGTTTAACACCATCATTCCGAAAGAGGTATTACAGTAGCAAACTGTCTCATTCTCGACCCTTTCTTCACAAATTTGAGGTGCCCATCCACCTTAGCAAACAAGGTGTGATCTCTACCCATCCCCACGTTTTCTCCAGGATGAAACTTGCTGCCTCTCTGTCGAACAATAATGTTTCCAGCTTTGACAAATTCACCGCCGTACTTCTTAAGACCCAATCGTTTTGATTCTGAGTCTCTTCCATTTCTGGAACTGCCACCTGCCTTCTTATGTGCCATTAGTCCTTTGCCTCAGTTTTTTTCTTATTAGCTGTTGGTTTTTTCTTCGGTTTTGCTGCTGCTTTTTTTATTTTTGCTGCCGCTTTCTTCGGTTTTGCCGCTTTTTTCGGCTGTGATTTTGTTTCTTTTTTGAGTTTGATCCCAGTTATTTCTACCAAAGTATACCATTGTCGGTGACCAAACGTACGCTTGTAGTTCTTTCTGCGTTTGAATTTTATCACCTCAATTTTCTTGTCTTTACCCTCTTCAAGTACGGTTGCTTCAACTGATGCATTGGTCAAATAAGGTGTTCCAATGTCTACATCGCTACCTTCTCCCACCATAAGTACTTCTGTAAAGAGAACTTTATCTCCAGAATTAGCATTGAGCTTCTCAAGTTTGATTTTTTGCCCCTGAGTTGCCCGGTATTGTTTGCCACCTGTTTTAAATACAGCGTACATGGTTTTTCCTAGTGTATTGATGTTTCCAACTGGGAGGCAATTCTATAGATTTAAGCATTCTAATTCAATATATTTGAAGGCTTTGATATAGTGTCCGGAGATCCGTAAACCCAGCAAAAGAAGACTGCTTAATTATGATTCAAAGCTTAGATAGACTGAATGAAGAAAAATCGATCATTGAAGAGATCCGATCTCTTCTTGGATTGGATTGGCAAGAAATGGATCAAGAAATCCAAGTGCAGCTGGATACTGATGTCGGCCTCATCAGTAGTATTTCACATTACATCATTAACAGTGGTGGCAAAAGACTGCGTCCATTGATGGTGTTGCTATCCTCAAGAGCATGTGGAGTAGACGAACACAACCCTTCTCGTATTCTGGCTGCGGCGATGATTGAATTCATTCACACCGCAACACTATTGCACGACGATGTTGTCGATGAATCCGATACCAGGCGAGGCATAAAAACCGCACATCGACACTTTGGCAACGAATCCACAATTTTGGTTGGAGACTTCCTCTACTCCAGGGCGTTTCAAATGATGGTCCAGATCGGTCAAATCCGTGTCATGGAAATCATGGCGCATACAACCAATACCATTGCCGAGGGGGAGGTTTTGCAGTTGACTCACTGTGGTAATCCTGATGTCACTGAAAAAGAATACATGGATGTGATCTATCGCAAGACGGGTAAGTTGTTTGAGGCAGGTGCCAGCATTGGTGCGGTTTTGGCGGATCAATCGCAAATCGTAGAATTATGCTTGACCGAATATGGCCGCCATTTAGGAATTGCATTTCAACTGATTGACGATGTCTTTGATTACAGCTCTTCCGTTGAGATTATGGGTAAAAATATAGGGGACGATCTTGCTGAAGGAAAACCAACTTTGCCTCTGATCTACGCCCTCGAACGATGCAACTCTCAAGAACAATTATTGATTCGAGAAGCGATTGTAAACAAAGACTCCCAACACAGCGAACAAATTATAGAATGTCTCAGAACCTGTGGGGCTTTGGCGCTGGCCACAGAAAAAGCCAAAGCTATTTCGGAAAAGGCGATCACCGCACTGGGACCCCTGCCAGACAGCCAATACAAACATGCCCTGATAAAGCTTGCTCGTTTTGCAATTGATCGCACTTACTAGTCATCTATTTAGCTGACAGGTTTAGTAGGGAAATAATGATAAAAAAAACGCCAAACACAAAAGAAACCGTAGTTGCTGCATTTTATAAATTTGTGGACTGGGACGATTTTAAAAGCCTGAAATCTCCATTGGCAAAAGTTTGCAGCAAGGCTGGAACTGTGGGTACCATTCTTCTAGCTCCCGAAGGAATTAATGGAACCATTGCGGGAACAGTACAGGACGTTCAAACCGTGCTGGAATTTCTCTGGAACGACCAACGATTGTTTGGCCTCACTCCAAAATATTCCACCGCAACTGGGAAAACTTTCAAGCGGATGAAAATCAAAATTAAGAAAGAAATCGTCTCCATGGGAAAAGTTGAAGCCAAACCAGCCAGAGTTACCGGGACCTTTGTAACCCCTGACGCGTGGAACAAGGTGATTGCAGATCCTGACACAGTTGTAATTGATGCCCGAAATTATTACGAAAATGCAGTTGGAACTTTCACCAATTCCATTCAGCCAAACACCAAATCTTTCCGGGAATTTCCAGAGTGGGTAGATCGAGAGCTCAAACCAATGATGAATAAGGAGACAAAAAAAATTGCGATGTTTTGCACTGGCGGAATCCGGTGCGAGAAAGCCAGTTCTTACTTGTTGCAAGAGGGTTTTAAAGAGGTGTTGCAGTTGCAAGGAGGCATCCAAAAATACCTGCAAAAGATAAAGCCTGAAGAGAGTTTTTGGCAAGGAGAATGTTTTGTGTTTGATGACAGGGTATCGCTGCAACATGGATTGATTGAAGGTGATTTCGACATGTGTCATGCCTGTCGTATGCCGATTGATGATGATGATAAGGCGAGTGAATACTATGTAGAGGGTGTGAGTTGCCCACATTGCCACAATCTACACTCCGAAGAAAGAAAAGCACGCTTTGCAGAGCGTCAAAAACAGATTGGGCTCGCTGAAAAACGAAATCATACCCACATCGGTCAAAAATTTGAACCTCGGCTCTAGGGGGGAATAGATCAGTATGACAACCGTTATTCTATTTGGGGCCACAGGAAAGACCGGCTTGGCCTTGTCAAAATTAATTATAAAAAATGATATGGAACTGTTCGCTGCTGTTCGAACGGAAAGAGACAGAAAACATCTGGAGTCTTTAGGTGCAAATACTTTTATCGCAGATGCACTACACCCACACCAAGTTCTAGAAAGTATGAGAAACGTCAATGAGAGAAGCATAGTCATCAGTCTGGTTGGGGGAAGCAGTAAAGGAACTGGTGTTAGAGCTGACTATTTAGGAAACAAGAACATTATCGAGGCGTCTGTTACCTCGGGTTTGAAAAGATTTATTTTCGTTACCAGTATAGGTTCAGGAGAAAGTAGGCACGAGCTTCCTGATGTAGTAAAGCCTTTTTTAGGACCTATAGCAGCTGAAAAAACCAAAGCTGAGAATGTGCTCAGAGAAACTGATCTCGATTTTACTATCATCAGACCAGGTCAGCTGACCAATGATAGGGCTACTGGCAGTGGTATGCTTACTGAAGAATGTATATTGGGGATCATGACCAGGGAGGATTTAGCATTAATGATCATGAAATGCATCAGGGATGATGGGACAATTGCAAAAATATATTCAGTACTGGATCCAAGTATGAAAGTTGATTTGAGTTGGATTAACAACAAATAACGATCTTCCAAGAATTTTACAAAGAGGTTTTAGAGACAGCGGATTCCAATTGCCTCTGTTTTGGATTGTTACAATCTAACTCTCTTCTACCAAAACAAATTGACCCAATATCTGGACCTGAAAAGTCAAACTGCTATTGTCCTCACTGAGGAACGGTTCCCAGTTACTCATTACTTTCGGCACAACTTCAAATTTTTGAGTTACCTCGTTAAATACATAGGGTCTGATTCTCTTTGGATCCGTCACCTTGGTATTGTCATAAAGCATGGTTATTGTGGCTGGGGCATTAAAAAGAGTTCTGTATGGACCAAAGAAAATTGTCGGTGAAACTGCCTTGGGATGCTCTGGCATAGACTCTTCTGGGGTCCGTTTTGCTTGAGTTCCAATCACCGCTGTAAAATCATCTTTGGGTCCATCCAAGTAGTCACTTGTTTGTGCATATTCATTGATGGCTCTCACCGCATCGGGCCCTGTGTTAGGGTTTGGATCGGATTCTGGACGCCATCGGTTTTCCCATTGATAGCTGCCGGGTTTCCCAGGTTGTGGGTCCTTGGGGACATCTAGTTTGGCACCGGCCAAAGGCCCCTCGGTTACCGCTACACTTCCACCTTCCAAAATGGTGATTTCACCGCTGGCGACAATGTTAATATCGAGATTAGGAAAAACACCGAATCGTTCCAAGCCCCCCCGTATGCGGTTGGCATAATTGAACGCCAAATCCTCCATTTGATCTTCAAAAGCTTCGGTGAGTTGTAATCTGGTAAATCCACTGGGACACTGATTATTTACTGCTGCGACCTGTTCGTAATCTCCAGGGCCCTGATATTTTTCACACCAAGTCATACGGTATTCACCGTTTTGAATTTCCTCGATTGTGTTTAAGGGAATATCCCAGGTTTCACGCATGTTGGTAATCAGGATCCAAAAAGTGTATCCCCAATGCGACAGCATGACCACCACTTCTTTTTTACCCTGATTGAGAATTGCATCTTCAATGGATTCCCTAACCTGCCAATACCGCAATGGATCTTCTGGATGCCCCAGTTTATCCGGGCTGTATTGGGTGTAAGCGAATAGATTGTTGGTTCTGGCATCGACAGTGCCATTGCCACCAGTTCTTTTAAAAGAAATGTCGTAGTTTTTTTCGTGCTCTTCGATGTAGCGTTTGATGCTAAGAAAATTCAAATAGGCATTTTCATGAAAAAATTCATTGATGAAAGGCGTTGCATTGGATAACGGGCCTACTGGGTTGCCACCGGGCCATGGGGCGCCAAAGGTTGCATAAATGACTGCAACTTCATCTTTAGGATCAATCAGATCCAAATGGCGATGCAAATTCTCGTAGAGAATATGATTGTACTCAGGGGTCCTACCGTACATTCTGATGTGACTAAAATCAAAGTCGTCCTTATCAAATCCTGCCCTGCAGAGCGATTGGTACGAAAGACGTAGATCCCAATAATTATTAGCATAAAGGTTATGGTCTGTTATTGGTTTCGTCAGCACGACTTTTCGATAGCCCTTTCTAGCAACTCTTGGCATTGTGTCCTTGAGATGCTTGGTCAATCCAGGAACGGGGGAATAATAGCCTTCAGTGACTTCAATTTGACTGCCAAAATAACCCTTAATGTAATCTTTAAGTATTTTATCCCGTTTGACTTTATAGTCAGGCAAGTAAGCCGGTTTATCCGGATCCCATCCCATCATGCCGTATATACGAGGCCTATAAGCTTTGTCGATTTCATAAAAATCATTGACCCCGTTGGCTTGATTAATCAAATAGGTACCGGCCAAATAATCAATTCCGCTTCTTGGATCCGGCCCGTACTTTCGAGTGATGCTGCTTACATAATCTTTCAATGGCAGGATTTCCACCCCTTCAAGATCTGAAGCTTTTAGCGGTTGAGCATCGCCACCCATGTAAGGAAATTCGCCTGCCTTATTGGTTATAATCGGATCATACCTTTGACCATCCTCGCTGATCTTGTAGGTTCCTCGACTGTCCCAAAACTTTTCAAAACCGTCTACTTTTCGACCAACCGCAAAAGGAACTCTGGCCATTTCAATCTGGTAAGGAAAAGTTCCTGCATGCCACTGGCTGCATGCTTGATTGGGTGAAGTCACCCGCACACCACCGGATGTTCGCCAGAAAATATAATCATCGTAGGCTTTATTAAAACCGATGGGCGTTCCCCAACCGGTCAACACCACAACTGGCTTGTCTTTGATTGGCAGGGAAAAAGGTTCCCCGTTGGGTTTGAGTAAAACCGCTGGCAGGTATTCATTTGACCTTGAAAACTCATATCTGGATGCCATTAAAGCGGTAAAAATTAAAACTATACCTACCAATGTGATGAGAATTCTTTTATTGGTCCATCGCATCGATAATTCTCCCTAAAATAAATATGAGTAATTGATATTACAAGTTCATCCTACAAGGATTGAGCTTGACAACAAAATCTTTGGCATGCAACACTATTCAGAGCTGTATGGTGATGAAATCCATCAGTTTACTCATAAGACAATAGAAAAATACTGCTAACAAATAACTTTACTACCCATAGAGGGCATTCTGATCTGATCAAGCAAAAGGGACATCTATGAAAACTAAACCGAATTCAACACCCAAAAACTTGGCCACCATGTGGCCCTACGCCCTGGCAGCTGCAGTAGTCAGCACCGGACTGACGACACCGGTTGCGCTGGCACAAGAAACAACAGGACTTGAAGAGATCATAGTTACTGCAACCAAGCGTGAAGTTAATATACAAGAGGTAGGCCAATCCATCATGGCCTTAACGAATGAAGATATTGAGAAAATGGGCATCAGGAGTATGGCGGACTACATCAAGGCCCTGCCCAGTGTCGTGTTGACGGCCGAAGTACCTGGGCGAAATGACTTGGTCATGCGGGGAATAACACAGGATGCGTATACTTGGTATGTTGACAGCACCGTTGCTTTGTACCTCGATGAGCAAGCGATGACCACCAGTTCACAACAGGTGAGCGTACGGGTCGTTGACATGGAACGTATAGAAGCATTGCCGGGACCACAAGGCACTTTGTTTGGCTCTACTTCTCAATCCGGCACAATTCGAATGATCACCAACAAACCCGATAACACTGGCTACTATGGTTCGGTTGAGACTTCTTATGGCAGCATTAAAGGCGGTGACAGCAGCTTTGATGTCAATGGATACGTCAACATACCCCTAAGCGATGCCTTGAGCATGCGTTTTGTGGGCTACACCTCTAGCGATGGTGGCTATGTCGATAATGTTTACGGAAGCAGCTTTAGTGGAAGTTACGACAATGCCGATATAGTGGAAAATGATTTTAATACCTACGATGTAACCGGTGGGCGTATTACTGCATTGTGGAGCATGTCTGACAAATGGTCCGCGCTGTTGAGTTACGTGACTGAAGAAAGTAAGCTCGATGGGAGCTGGGAAACCGATCCTGCTCTCGGGGACCACAAAATTACTCGCTTTGTGGATGAAATGCGAGATGACGATTGGTATTCTTCTGCCCTTACTTTAAAAGGCGATTTAGGTTTTGCTGATCTCGCTGCCACCGTCACACATTTTGAACGTGATATTGTTTATTTATGGGACAACCATTCTTACACACAGTGGAAAGATGCCTATTATGGTTACGGCCTGTATGACACTGACTACACCCGTGCCCATACTTTTAACGATCAATATCAAGAACGCGATGCAGCTGAAATTCGCTTGGTTTCCAAAGGCGACAGCCAACTCCAGTGGATGGTTGGATACTATTGGGAAGACACTTATGACACATGGTATTACGGTACAGAGCATCCTGACTACATGTCCACCGGTGCAGCCTACTATGCGAATTATTGGGCCTGTTACTACGCTTACTACTATGCCGATTTTGTAGATTGCCCAATCAATACCACCATTAGCTACGCCGACACCTATAAAGATACAGTGGAACAAACCGCGGTGTTCGGTGAATTCAGCTACGATGTGACCGACAAACTGACACTGGGTGCTGGTTTGCGCTGGTCTGAATTTAAACGCGATACCTACAACAGGGATGTGTTTCCAGAGGGGTTACCCCCATTTGCTGGTGGCGGGATAGCGTCGAATGGAGAAATACGCAGCAAGGGTAAAGATAAAGATACTCTGTATAAATTTAGTGCCACCTACACCATTGATGAAGACAAAATGGTGTATGCCTTATTCAGTCAAGGCTTCAGAATAGGAGGCGACAACGCCCCCCGTGCAGTTGCCACCGGCCAAGTGCCAGCACAATATGATGCAGACTTCATGGACAACTATGAAATCGGTGTCAAAAGCACCTGGAAGGACAATACCCTACAAATAAATGCTCAATACTTTTTGATGAAATGGACTGATATGCAGATCGCACATTGGGGTGGCGTCGGTCCTTGGTGGGTAGGCGGTACTGTGAATGCTGGAACGGCTGAAGCCAAGGGGCTTGAGATTGATATCAAATACCAGATCTCGGAAAACCTCAATATCAGTGGTAGCGCACTCTTCAATGATGCTAAATTTACCTCGGAATACACCACACCAGGTGGCTCGGTTTATCGCGATGGTATGATCATGCCCAATTCTCCTGATAGGAAAGGCTATTTCGGAATTTCCTATGAAAAACCTGGTTCCATCGCTGGAGCCGATCTCTGGGTCTATTATGGTATGAGCTTTCAAACTAAATCCTGGAACAGGACTTGGAATATTATACAAAATGATACCAATGGGATTTCACCATCCCACAACGAGAGCAATTTCTCAATTGGCCTTGATAACTTGGCGAATGGTTGGGAAGTAGCTGTATATATAGACAATGTTTTTGATCAGGCAAACTATAGCTATGTGAATACCAGTGGAAACAATTATGCAGATATGTTTGGCAGTAATCTAAATCACAATGTAAGAACCCTTGCTCAACCTAGAACCACATGGTTGACTCTGAGAAAAGAATTTTGAGGCAGCCAGTCTAGTCCCTCTTCAATTGTATGGTAAAGCTTGTCACCAGTTCTGTGGTGCGAGGAGCTCAACAAGGGCAAAGTCACGGTGGCGTGTATCTGATCGATCTTGAAAATCAGATGGTTGAACAAACCATCGATTGGAATACTTCTGGAATCGACTGGCAAGGTCGTGGCTGGGACCGCGGCCTAAGAGGAATAGCTTTTGACGGTGAGCAAGTTTTTATTGCTGCCAGTGATGAGTTGTTTGCCTACACTCCTGATTTTGAATTAATTGATTCATGGCGCAACCCTTATCTTAAACATTGTCATGAAATTACCGTATTTGAGCGAAGCCTATTTCTCACCTCTACTGGTTTTGACAGTGTTCTGGGTTTTGATTTGGATCAACACTGCTTCAACTGGGGGATGAATATTCAACCTAAGCGCATCAAGTTCAAACCTGTGGGCTTTGACCCGCTGGCTGATGATGGCCCCCTGATGTTAAACAAAATGCACATCAATAATGTTTTTTGCAATCGCCATGGCATGTATATCTCTGGGTTGCGAACAGGAGGCATGCTGCACTTTAACGGCAGTGCCATTAACATGGCTGTAGAATTACCAGCGGGTACACACAATGCCCAACCTTTCCGAGACGGTGTTTTATTCAATGACTCTGCAGACGATGTACTTCGATATACCGGTCGTGGGGAAGGCGAGGAAGACCGGGCAATGGCTGTTCCGAAGTATGATCCTAACGAACTCACTCACAGAACAGCAGAAGATGAAAAGCTGGCAAGACCTGGTTTTGCTCGGGGTTTATGTTTGGTTTCCGACATTGTGGTTGCCGGTGGTGCCTCGCCCTCAACGGTAACGCTTTATGATCTAGCTGAGAACACAACTCTGGGCTCGGTTCAACTGAGTAAAGATGTTCGCAATGCCATCCACGGTCTGGAAGTTTGGCCCTTTGACTAAAGCATCAATCCTTGTATTTATAACCCGGCGTTTCGAGATACCTCGGGCAATTCATCAACAATGTCGCCAAGTTGTTCCTGCCACAAGTCTAGGTATTTTTCATAACGACGCCAGGTACCCAAAGCACCCGTGTAAATAGGCTGTCTGACCTGCTCTGAACTTGCTGTTTTTACCGCGCGTTCCGTTTGATGAAAGTCCACGCAGTTCTGTTCAAAGGGCAAGCCACAAAAATCCAGAATGCGGCGAACTTGGCCCTCTAGGTCATCAACCGTCTCTTCGTAATGCACATCCAGAACCTTGCCCGGCAACACCTCCTGCCAGTGCTTCATCATGGCATCGTACTGCTGATAGTAGTGTGCCAGATCGAGCATATCGTAGGTGAAATTCTGCCCTCTGCTGAACAATTGCTTATAGCTGCCCAAACAGCTGTCAAAGGGATGGCGTCTGGCATTAATCACTTTGGCATTGGGCAGGATAAGACTCAACAGGCCCACCTGCGGAAAGTTGTTGGGTAATTTATCGGTGAAAAAAGGTTTGTCCGTAACCCGATGACGCTGGGTTTCTTTGATGTATTGCTGACCGTAAGCACGCCAATCCTTGTTGCGAAGGTCCTTGGTTGCCTCTGGGTATTTAATACCGTCGGTACGGTACTGGCCTATAGAATCGGACAGTTTGCCTAACACAGGCAATTCCGAAGTGCCCTCCACCTGACTGTGACTGGCAAGAATTTGTTCAACCAGAGTAGAACCAGAGCGAGGCAAACCAACAATTAAAATTGGATCAGAAACATCGTAACCAACATCAACACGTTCTTCTAAAAACTCCTTATTAAAAACCTGTTTTAGCTGACTATGACGCATTTCCATTTCCACTGGATAGTGATTCACAATCGCCCGTTGTTCTTGATTGCCTGTGTGGTAGTAGTGCCAAGCCTGCTCATAATCCTTTTTGTCTTCAAAGGCTTTACCGAGCGCAAAGCGAAAATGAATCTCCTCACTTTTTGATAGGCTGTCCTGCTCCAACTGCTGCAACATGGCACTCACTTCTTCCTCCTCAAACTGGAAAATTTTGAGGTTCGCCATACTCCAATAGACTTCGCCAAAATCAGGTTTGATTTTGATCGCTGCACGATAAGACTTGAGAGCCCCAGCCTGATCACCCAGAGTTTTGAGTACATGGGCTTGCCCCATCAGTACATTCGGTACATTGGGTTTTAATGCAATGGATTTAGCATAGGCCTCAGCGCTCTTATCGGGATACATAGCGACGGCATAAGCACTGCCTAAACCACCCCAAGCTGCAGCGTTTTCTGGACCCAGTTCAACAACTTTCTGATAAGCAGCAATGGCTTCCATTCTTTTATCACGAATACTCAATAATGATCCCAAGTCGAACCATGCAGGGATAAAATCCGGTGCCTGCTGGACAGCACTGCGCAATAGCGCTTCTGCGTCTTGAAGATTCTTATCGCCCTGTCGATAGGCAAGGGCTAAGTAACGCATGGCGTTGACATCATCAGGCTTGCTTTTAAGTACAGATCGCAATACATCAATAGCCTCCTCGGTTCGTTCTTCATTCAATAGATCTGCAGCCTTGATAACGGCTTCTCGATTGGTGTCGCTATCGATATATATCTGAAATTCTTCATCAGCCTCTTTTCCTCGCCCCACTGCAGCCAAGGCCTGTCCAAGTTTTTTGTGTGCCAGCGGCAACGCCGGTTGCAGTTGAATGGCTTTTTCCAACTCAGGGATGGCTTCATCAAAACGAGATTGCATCGCAAAAACACTGCCTAGATCTTCGTGCAGCTGAGGATAATTAGGCGATAAAGATATGGCAAATCTGAGTTTTTCTTCTGCTTCCGTTAACCGATTTTGTTTCATCAATGCGTGGCTCAATAAGCGAAGGTGTTCGGTACATCCTTGGTTTTTGCTGAGGTAATCGCGACAAAGCTCTTCCGCTCGTAGTGGTCTATTGGAGCGCATAAAACTAATTGCTTGAGCAATACTTATATCCTTGGGACTGGTCGCTTCATTCATACTGATGACTTGGATCTTATGCGTTTTCGTTCAGATCGGGCGGAACATAATCAAAAATAAAGGAAATACGGTCCTCTTTACTCATGTTCATGACACTGTGCGTCTTCTGGTTATTGAGTTCATAGACCTTGCCCACTTCAAACCTGTAGGGCTTGCCCTCAATCATGAAACGCACAGCGGCGTTGGTCGTGATGGGTATGTGGATGCGATGCCCCATATGGAATGACTCCAGTGAATCTACATGGGGGCTAATTCGACCCCCCGGCTTCAGCTTCGCCGCCATAGCACGCAACAGCGTGCCTCCCGGGGTGTAGTAGGTATCGATAATATGATCAATGACCGGCATGGCCACTGCAGCCAAGCGATCCCAACCAGACTCTCGATGTATTTCGCCTTCTGGCCAGGATTCATCGCAAAACAGCAACACAATCGACTCCGTATCCCGATGCACCTCGTAGGTCTGTTGGCGAATCAATTGTTCCGTCCAGGCCTGCGGTTCTTGGTCCAGAATGGCCTTGGACAGAGCTTGTACATCAACCTCTCCTAAATAACGTTGTGCTTCTTTGATGTCCATCTCACCGACAATCCTCCCTAAACATGGGTGACTGATATTGAAAGTTCATCTTATTAAGCCAACTTAGGTTTTACAAGATTTTCTATGTTGATAATGTTGTAGATGCTGGGGTGGCAGGATTCGAACCTGCGGATCACAGGGTCAGAGCCTGTTGCCTTACCGCTTGGCTACACCCCATTGGCCTAATTTTTTTCACTTTTCTGAGTTAGTGGTTCTCAACCAATTGTATACCTCTAATCATGGTATTGACCAAAAAAGAATTGTCCCATCCCGGTTTCAAGGGATTCCTGCCAAGAGCAGGCCCTAATCTTACAATCACCAATTCATGTGAAGGTACCACGTAAACCCGTTGTGCCCCTCTCCCGGAGAAATAATAAACATCGTTTGCTAGAAATTCCTCAGTTTGGGCATAAGCACCAGAGTTGAATGGATTGTGTGATCTCGGGTTGATTTCTGTGGGATAAGCCAACCAGGTTTGCAACCCATACCAGGGTGAAACAGAGGATTGGGTGATCATTTTTCTGATCCACTTCTTGGCAATAATTCGCCGACCATTGATTTCGCCTTCATTCAGCATCATTACCCCAAGTTTGGCCCAATCGACTGCCTTGGCCATCAAACAGCATGATGTAAAGGCATCCCCATTTTCACTGTCGATCCAAACAAGTGCTTCCTCACCCCCCATCTTCTGCCAAAGTTGTTCTCGCAGATAATCTGCATAACGTTGACCGGTTGACCTTTCAATAACCAGCCCCAACAGTTCAGCATTGATGTTGTTGTAATCGAATTTCTCACCCGGCTGCCACCCTGCCCTCGGGTTCCTCAAAGTTGGATCAATGCTGTTGCCCGAATAAAGCCATTTGAAATCGTCAGTAAAAGGATTGAGTTTGAATCTGTACTGCTCCAATCCTGAGGACATAATCATCAGTTGATGGATGGTGATTGCACCTCTTTCATCGCCCTCCCATTCATCAATATACTTAGCAATCGGGTCATTGATTGAGTCAATTTTTCCAGACTCAAGTGCTGCTCCAATTAACAACGCAACTATTGATTTATGCATGGATTGTGATTGCGTCAAACTGTCTTTGTTCCAACCATCGGCATACCATTCTGCTTGGATAGCACCTCGATGAACAACGACAAAAGCATAAGTGTCAAATTGTTTAACGAAGTCAATGGCGTGACTGATTGCCTCCTGTTTGATTGTCCTTTGATCGTCATTGATAGGCAGATTGAAAACCGCATCAGCTGGCCCAATCGCTTCGTTTGGTTTCAGGATCGTATGCTCTGTTGGCGCAACAATCTGACCCAGAGTATTAAAAAACCTTCTCCACAACCAAGGATCTTGCCAATAGGCTATGTTCACTAAAATAATGCAAGAAAATATGAGGAGGAGTGATAGTTTTTTCATGTTTAGACCTTACCTCAACGAATCCGGTGCCTCAAGTTGATCAGATCACCTAGAGTGAATAGATATCTAGTAGAGCCTCATATAAACTTGTGACTGATCATCCAACAACTTGGCAAGACAAATGGATACTAAACGACGTCAGATCCTCAAAGCAGGATTGTTAGGAACTGGAGCAATTGCTTTTGGAAATCCGCTCCAACTATCTACAGCGAAGAATCATGCAAGCTTCAATGGGAAATCACTGCGTATTTTGATTCTAGGGGGCACCGGTTTTTTAGGCCCACACATGGTTAGGGAAGCATTAAAACGAGGACATATTGTGACCCTTTTTAACAGAGGTCGCACCAATAGCGGATTATTCCCTGATCTAGAAACCCTTATTGGCGATAGAAATAACGGATTAGATTCTCTGCATGGTCACAACTGGGACGTGGTTATTGACAACTCAGGGTATGTACCGCGACATGTCAGGGACTCAGCCAGGCTGCTTGCACCTGTCACATCACACTACATTTATACCTCTACGGTTTCAGCCTATGCCAGTTTAGCCAAACCCCTAAACGAAGATGCGCCATTGGCTAAGATTGCTGATGAAAGCATCGAAAAAGTTACCCCTGAAACCTATGGGCCACTTAAGGCACTGTGTGAGAAAAGAGTTGCAGAGGAATTTGGTGGAGACCGACTGTCCATACTCCGCCCTACCTATGTTGCAGGTCCAGGTGATCACACCGATCGTTATACCTACTGGCTCGCTCGCACCCTACTTGGTGGTAAAATGGTCTGGCCAGGCACTCCAGAGGACATGATTCAGATTATTGATGTCCGGGATTTGGCAAAATTTACCATCGATGTTGCCGATAAGAATATAATCGGCACATACAATACCGTGACGCCTGCAGGTGCTTTCACAATGGGTGATCTTTTAAATGACAGTCTTGCAGTTACAGGTGCAGACATGGACCCAGTCTGGATGGACTACGAATTTATCCAAGCTCAGGGAAACATTGATGAAGGTGCATTTCCAATTTGGATACCGCCTATTTCAGAATATGCTGGTGCAGCTCTAGTCAGTGGTGAGAGATCAGTATCTCAGGGACTCTGGAATCGGCCCACTAGAGAAACAGCCAGAGACACAGTAGCTTGGTGGAGAACACTACCATCTGAACGAACTGAGAACCTGAGAGCGGGCTTGAGTGTAGAATTGGAAAAGGAACTGCTAATAACCAAAACTAACTCAGGATGAGAATTAGAGAACGGCAAGGCTAGACATGAGGGGTAGTCCAGCCTTGCCTATTTTTTAAATAAATATTAATAACACCTAGCTGATTATAATGCACTCGTTGTACCTTTCGTTGTACCTCTCAGTAGTGTTATCCTTCTAAAATCAACGCAAATCAACGCCTTGCTTGCCTACCCTCGATCTAGTGGCAGTTCTGCCCTTTTCCCGGCTTCACCTCGATCTAGCGGCAACCTCGATCTATTCCTTATTTGATTATCATAGAGTGACTATATGAAACGATTTTTTTAATCACCAACACGCTAGCTTTCTAAGCATGCAAAGCATGGAAGGGCCTTACGACGTCACCTAATTGCCAAAATCTTCAAAGCGAACTCGCTGATCTGCTACACCAAGTTGCCGTAACATTTTGCGCGTCGCGGCGAGCATTGACGGCGGTCCACATACATAAAATTCACACTCTTGAATCATTGAGTGATTCTTTAGTACCTCCTCAAAGATCGCCTGATGGATAAAGCCTCTATGCCCCTGCCACTGCAAATCATCGATTGCCTCGGACAGCGCCACCTGCCATTCAAAATTCTCGTGCTCCTTCGCGAGGGTCTCAAAAGTCTCTCTATAGAGAATTTCCTGCTGATTACGCGCACCGTACCAGAAACGAACTTTTCCCTGCCAGTCGCGGTTCTTTAAAAGATGAACCACCATCGACTTCAGTGGCGACATACCGGCCCCGCCGCCAATCAGGATTTTTTCACGGTCGCTGTCGACGAGTCGAAAATCGCCCGCAGGCCCCCGAAATGCCAGCCGCTCACCCACCTGGGACCCACACAGAAAACTGGAGCCGACGCCGGGGAGGAATTGAGTGCCTGCAGGGGGTGGAGCAAATCGGACGTTGAACGCAAGTTCTTGGGGCTCACTCTGATTAGGGGCTACCGCAACCGAATAAGTACGCGACGTTTCACTACCCTTAGTTTGTTGTGCCCAGCTATCGGGAATGGACAGTTTATCCCATACCTCTGCAAATGATTCTGGGACAGCGAGCCGCGCCAAACTCATTTGATAGTGCGGTACCTGAAATTCCAGATAATCGCCCGATACAAATTGAAGGGATACATCAGGTCGTATTCGTATCTCCTTAAGCAACGGCGTAAGCCACCGGCTCGATACCACCTCCGCCCATCGCACCGATTTCTGGAACGCAATGTCCGGCAACATAACTGCGTCGTTAGATCGAGGTTTGTGCTGACAACCAAGCCGCAGCCCGTTGGCCAGTTCCTCGTCACCAATCCACTCGCGATCTACCGCCGTGTGAGCCGGTGCATCCCTTTCGTAGCGAACTTTACACAAACCACAGCTACCGGAACCATCGCAATTCGAGGACAATTTAATACCGCATTGGGATAAGCTCGCGTAGTACGATAACGAACTATCCAGCTCCAGCACCTGTCCAGTTTGGCCGTCTGCACCGACAGTGCTAGTCACCATCCGACCGCCTGACTTCATTCCTGGCAACCACAAAAAATCGCTGCGAGAGAAACTGTAAAAAACTAGAAGTAATCCAGACAATGCGATCCAGAGTGTTCCAAAACCTACGATGATGATCTGCAGATTGTTAAAGCTATCGGCGCGCACATAGTCCATGAAATGTAGCATTAATAGAAAATCAACAGCTTTCCATCGATTGTTGCGGTGTGCCAGTAGCTGCCCATCCTCAGCGGTCACATAAACGCGAGTTGCCAGAGAGTCCTCAAAGTCAACGCGCCAGACGGGAGCCTTTACGGCACGAACTTCATTTGATCCAGAGTCCAAGCGTTCGCTAGACGACACATGACCGTTGCCGCGATAGCTCTTAGTTGCAATCTCTTCGGCCAAAGCTCTGTTAATAGTTAGTCTTTCGCCGCTCCGCGCGTCAAATAACGCAGCGGTGTCACCCTCGTCAACGCGATACACCGGTTGTCCCAAGAACAACTCAAGCGTTACTGTGCGAATGATACTCTCCCCAAGAGGGAGCCGGGATACCGGAAAATACGATTCTGACGTTGATAAAGACGAACCATCGCTCGACGCGACGCGAGTCACGTTGCCACTGGCCTTGTCCTGATCAATGAAGCTAATTATCGTACCTGTCAGCAGCCAAATGATGAGCTGGGCACCGATAATAAGGTTGAGCCATTTATGTAGTTTACGAAAGAAGATCATTGGCCTGCGCCTCGAACACGCTTTCTCTGAAAACTGTAAAATAGTACCCAAGCCCCGGTCAAGCCAAGAAAAGCGCCCATCACGGAAAATATACGCAGCACTGTGTTGTTGATGTCCGCTCGTTCGTCATAGTCCATGACGTGGAGCATCCATAAGAAATCAAAGACTCTCCACAACGTATGTCTCCGCGTTGTAAACTCTCCGGTATAAGGATCAATATAAAAACTACTGTTCCAGACATCCTCAAAATCCACTCGCCACAGCGGTAAAGAGCGTTCTTGAAGTTCGGTCGGAGGATTGCTTTCCAGCAATTCAATACGGCGCACTGCGCTGTCACCAGCGTAGTGATAGCTGGCGATTTGTTTGGCTGTTTTCTCGTCCAACGGCGATAGCTGTCGACCGGTCACTGCATCTAGCAAGAGAGTGGATTCACCGGTTATCTGGTAGACCGGTTGGCCCATCATCGATTTCAGTGTGATGCGTTGAGAGTCAGGGTGAAGTATAGCGAGTTGCTCTAGAGGTATATGAAGTTGGTCTGAATGATTGACATTTTGTTGTACATTCTTTACTAGCATGTCGCCATGGATAATATCTATATTCACCACGACCATATAAAAACCGCTCAGTGCCCACAGGAACAATTGAATGCCGACAATCAGGGCCATCCATTTGTGGATTTTTCGGGATAGCTTCACTGTATTCATAATTCACCGACACATTGACAAACGATCATCACAAATGAATGGTGCGGATCGCGTAATAAAACTCTGGCCGACGGAGAGATACTCCATCGACCAGCGTATTTATTGACCTACAGGAAAATCACTAGAATGTGTAGCTAGCCTGCATAAACCACCGCCGACCAAACAGGTCATAAGTGAACACATCGGTATTGGCGTCATTCCAAGACGTTATGAAAGGCGCCTTTTCATCAAACACGTTATCGATGCCGAGCGATACCTTCAAACTATCACTGACATTGTAGTTATAGTGCAAATCATGGTAGAAAATATTGTCGACAAAATTACCCATGGGTCCACCGCCCCATGCCTCGCCATTCTCATCTTCCGCCTCGCCAATCATTCGGACAGACCAGCCCGCCGACCACTTTTCGGCATAGACTTTAGCACTCATGTTCATGCGCCATTTTGCAAAACTACCTCGATCTGAAGTGATCTTACCCCGCAAAATTTCGACTTCAGCGGCCGGGTTTGGTTGGTTCTCATGCGTCAATAAATTTGTCGCACCTATCGAGAACAATGAGTCTAACCCTGCTATTTCCGTATTATAGGTAAGCGCGTAGTCGATGCCAGTAACCCGTTCGTTCGCCGCGTTAACGGGACGCCTTTCTAGGAAAATTACCTGACTGGTTATAGGGTCACGTACAAATGTATTACAAAACTCAGCATAGACTAAAGGATCGGTATAGCACAGGCGAAGTAGATCGCTACCTTCGACGGCATTAATCGCACCGTTCATCTTTATATCAAAATAATCGATCATTGCCGTAAGCCCTTCCATAAACGCCGGTTCAAAAACGATTCCAAACGTCACCGTATCTGCGTCCTCAGGTTCGACGTCCGGATTTCCACCAACCCCAGTTAGAACTGTATTGCCATTCTGCACGAATCCAGCAGGTACCCCGTCAGCCGCACAGTTGGTTGCAATAGCACCAGTTGCACCGGCGCATGGATCAACTGTCATCAGGTTTTCCTGATTAGTGCTACCTTGTTGCTCACTAATCGTCGGAACGCGAAAGGCGGTGGAGACCACAGACCTTACCTTTAGCTGATCATTGACTTGCCAAACGGCACCCAGCTTATACGTCGTACTGTCTCCAAAAGCGTCATAGTCAGACCATCTGGCAGCAAGAGTAAGGTCCAACACATCAGGCAATAACGGCACCGAAAACTCGCCATACACTTCCGTAACATCAGAGGAACCGCGTATAGCAGATTCTCCGCCATTTTTTAGAACAGTTGAGTCTGGATTCCGCCAGCCTTTTGCAGTACGGTTTTCTACCCCCACAGCAAATCCAACCTCACCTGCCGGCAGGCTCATCACAGTACCATAGAGGTTAGCGGTGAGAGAGACCATTTGATTGCCGCCATTACCTTCGCGGCGATACTTAATGTATTCGATTAATTCCGGTGTCAACTCACCCACGCCGAAGTAATCGCCACAAGGAATCGCGGCATCCGATGCTGTGCTACAAGTACTTTCGTCCAAGGTTTGCGATACGCGGTCATGGTCGATATCAAAGGTCCAGCCATCGCGGCCGGTATTGCGACCATAATTGGCACTCGCATCCCAGCTTAGGCCGTTGTCCAACAATCCTTCGAGACCAACGAGAACACGCACAGTATCCGTTTCCTGGAAGAAATACGGAGCCCCCATTTCTACCATTCGACGATTCTTTATGAATAAGTCCTGGCCAGTCGGATTATACGGAAATGCCGCCGAAACCGGTGTAGTACGAATTCTTCTCGGCGTTACAATCTGCTCACCCTGGCGATTGGCATAGAGTACTTCGGTAAAGACTTGTAACGAGTCAGAAATTTCATAGGTGCCAAACGCAGAAAGGTTAATTCTTTGAGTAGGACTGACTGCATTGAGATATGGAAACCAGTTAAAGCCGTGCTTCGCCCCATCACGTGGCTCGAAGAAATCTCCGTCCCCACCTTCGACTTGATTAAACTGAATTTCTGTACCGTCAAGTAAGTGGGCACGTCCACCAATGGTGGTTGAACTTCCAAAGCACACCAGTTCGCCGTCGTCCTCGTAAACCGGGCATGCTGCACGATCAGATTGCAATACCAGACCAGTGTCTACGTAGCTAAGATTGACAGCAAAATTGCCTTTGTCGTTACCACCACCAAAGGTGAAATTTAGTTCAGCATTTTCACCATCAGACTGCGTGGTTGCACCATATTTCACGTCCAGCTTCGCACCACTGAAGTTCTTTTTCGTAATAATATTGACCACACCCGCGACAGCATCTGCCCCATAAATAGCGGAGGCGCCATCTTTAAGTACTTCGATTCGCTGGATCAGTGCCATAGGGATCATGTTAAGATCGACTGACGAATTCGCACCTGTGCCGCCATTCACGATTCTGCGGCCGTTCAGCAAGACTATCGTGCGATTAATGCCTAATCCTCTTAGATTTGTCTGGGCGGTACCGTAACCGTTACTGGTCCAATAGGCGTTGCTAGAATTACCTGCAGGACCCGCCGAAGCGGTCATTTCTTGCAGAAGATCTTCTACATTGGATATGCCTGAATCAAAGATCATTTCCGCGCTGATAATGGTCACCGGACTTGCACTGTTAGCTTCGGTGCGCTGCTTAATTCGTGAGCCAGTCACGGTTACCTCTTCCATCTGTGCTGTTTGATCGCTGCCTGTGTCTTGAGCCGTAGCTATACTAAACGCACCAACACCAAAGCCTACTAAGGCAAGGTAAATTACTGTTTTATTAAATTGCATGATATTAATTCCCCATTCAGATTGTTGAAACATAGTTGAACTTCAATTTATGGGCTCTGAATTAGAAGACTCATCTTTAGAATAAAATTCAGGCCTGCAGGACATACATGCTAGTACAAGTTTTCACTATCCGCAAGAAAACAAAAGTGTACAAATAATACAAATTTATATTTTCAAGATTTTGCAATATGGTTACGTTCTAACTTATGCAAACAGACTTAAAGCCGGTAAGAATTTCAGAACAGAAATAGAGCCACATACACGCGCTATATAGACTTTGATAAATGCTTGCTTTTAATTGAGTTCAGAATGGATTTCTGCACTTGATCGTAGCGTATCCAATAGTAACGGTAGTTGCGAATAGCACTCTCTTAAGCGGAGGTAACCATTAGTCACCCTACTTAACTAGGGGCATGTAGGTGTCGATCCAATTGACCATGCGGCGTAGCACGTCTACGCGATGACTTAGCTCTTGTATATCGTGAGATTCTCTAGGATAGATGACCAGTTCTGTTTGCACGTCGTAACGCTTCAGGCCCCGGTAAAATTGTCTACTTTGTGCAATCGGGTCGATAACATCTTCCTCGCCAATCAGAATGAGCGCTGGCGTTCGTGCGTTCTTGACATACGTCATTGGAGACATTCGAATAAAATCTGCTTGGTTTTCATAAGGTGTACCCAAATACCAAGTATCATAGGCGTTGATCTCGGCAATCTCGGTACCATACTCAACAGCTAAATCCGTCATCCCGGCGCCGACGACAGCAGCCTTGAAACGATCGGTCTGTGTGATCGCCCATGCCGACATATAGCCGCCGTAGGACCAACCAGCTATAGCGAGCTGATCAGAGTTGGTGATTCCTTCTCCAATAAGATAGTCAATGCCCGCCATGGCATCGCGATAATCGGCACCGCCCCAGTCGTGTCGATTCGATCGAATGAAATCCAAACCGTAACCAATGGAACCCCGAATATTAGGCGCCAACACCGCATAACCTTGAGCGACCAAAAGCTGCGCCCAATCATTAATTCGATTTTTCCATCGGCCAGACGGCCCTCCATGAACTAACAGTACCGTACTCCACCCCTTCCGCGGCATGGATGTTTGAGTTGGCGTGAACAACGCCGCCTCAATCTTCGTCCCGCCCTCGCCTTCGAATCTAATGAGTTCGGGCGCCACCAATGCAGGGAAATTAATATTGAGATTGCTGACACGTCTCTCCCCTGATGCTGTAGACACCCATAATTCCTCTGGATCGATCGCGCTGGCATTAATAAAAGCAGTTACAGGTCCCGCCACGTCGAATCCGGTGACGGATCGTCCGGGGAACAACGTTCGCCCTTGTATCGTCCCATCAATTGCCAGGTGTACGAGTTCGTCGCTGCGGCCATCGACCGCTAACACCCAAATACCTCCGTCAACTGCCCATTTGAAATCTTCGATCATTCGGTCCAACGCCTTTCCGGTCAGATTGCGAGCATCACCACCGTCAAGTGGTTGCAGGTATAAGCCGTGCGGTACCGGCCCACCTTCGGTCGATCCAATATAGGCGAGAAATTGATTATCCGGGGACACGGACAGTTTACTAATCGGGCCGTCCGGACGAGCCAATTCTTTCATTTTTTGACTATCACGGCTTATTGAGAAAAATCGGTCAGTCAGGAGTTCTATCGAAAAATCATCGGTCGCAGAAACAATCAAAGCCATGCCGTCAGGACGCCAAGCAAATGTGGATACTCGCCATTTCTCGTCGGTCAGTGCATGCGTACCACCGGTGGCAATATCGATTTCCCACAAACGGACCGGCTTAATAGTTTCGCTGACGACTATTTCATCTCTCTTACTCTTCTTGTCCGCGTCGGTCTGATCTACATCAGAATCGGCGGAGACAAAAGCGATCGTCTTGCCGTCTGGTGACCACTCAAATCCTAAGACGTCCGTTGACGCTTTCGTGAGCGGTTGCGCCTCGCCGCCCGACATAGGCATAACATGTACTTGGGCCGCGCCCTCGTCTCTAGATGCAAGAAACGCCAACGAATTTCCATCTGGCGACCATCGCGGTTGTCGGTGGGAAGTACCATTCCAGGTAATTTGACGAATTTGCTCCGAGCCCGTCTCGTACAGCCAGATATTCGTTGCCTGTCCGTCTGCCGAGACCGGTTCTGTGACTACTACTGCAAGTCGCTGTCCGCTCGGGGCCCAGCGCAACTCGCCAAACTCATAGCGATTAATTAGTTGTTCGGGCGTCAGGTTATCCTGTGCTGCAGCCGCGCCAAATGTATAAAAAAGTATGGCAAACAAGAGAATCAGGTATCGTAGTTGGGTCATCTTAGCTCCAATGTTTTTATCACTCTGCCACCTTTCATAACGACCTGTACATCCTCCAATATGGTGATGTCCAACAATGGATTGCCATCCACCGCAATTAGGTCGGCAAAGTATCCTGGGGCAATCAACCCTACATCGGTCGCCATGTCAAGTAGAGCGACTGCCTTCAGGGTTGAAGAGCGGATCGCTTCCAGAGGAGACATGCCAAAGCGGATCATATAGCTGAATTGAATTGCGTTATCGCCATGTGGGTAGACACCACTGTCAGTACCGAACACGACATTTGCGCCTGCTTCGCACGCTCGTGTTTTTAGTGTTTTCAGATAGTGCCATAGAATGTAGTAAAAGAGAAATATTCTCCTATAATAAAATCACGTAGAATAAAGTGTTTTAATCCAACACATACATGCCACGCTCACTGACGGCGGATGCCCTGACTGAGCTGGAAGGCGGCGCTGGTGGCTGGTGCCGTGGTTACCTCATCCGGCATGGCGACACTAACATTGTTGTGTCAGCTTCTATAGGATTTTGGGAATATAATTTATGGATGCCAATCTTCTTCATCATGTAGCTCAGCAACACTTCTAATCTATCGAATTAGCAAACGTCAATAACATTTTTCTCAAGGTATTTACCAATTTCTCGGCACGTATAATATCGTAGTCCATGGTATGCTCGTCCATATAACAGCTTTGAGCAAGTTCCAGTTGAATCGCATGCTGATTTTTCTCCGGGATACCATAATAACGAGTAATATAACCTCCTTTAAAGCGATCATTGACTGCTACTGAATAGGGTGAATTTTTAGCAGTGGAAATGACTGCATTTTGTGCATAAATTGAACAGCTCTTCTGATCATTGCTTCCTATATTCAAGTCTGGCAATTTGCCAGGGAAAAGCGATGGGATTTCACTTCGAATTGAATGAGCATCCCAGAGTAATGCATATCCAAAATGATTCTTTATATTTTTCAAGCAAGATTTGATTTTATTATGATAGGGCATCCAATAGAGTTTTATACGTTGTTGCTTCTCTATTGCATTGATTGTCTTGCTATCTTTGTAAAGATAATTACCATCAAATGAGTTTGAAGGACAGACTCCGGTAGTGATTTTTTTTTTGTATAGTGACTTATCAGTATCATTCCTATTAAGATCAACGACATATCTTGAGTATTTGGCAATTATCATACTGGCATCTATTTCTTTACAGAATTGGTATAAACAACTGACATTCCAGTCAGTGTCAGGTAGTGATAGCGCATTTGATGTCATCAACTTTGATATCTCAGTGGGTAATGCTCTCCCGTCGTGCGGAATGCTCACTAATAGAGGAGAATTTCCCTGATAAAAAGTGTAGCAATCACTTTTTTTCATTCAGAATAACTTGGCAATATTGATTTACAGTGATGGTTAAAAAAGCCTTGTTCAATCATTGCTGCGACTTCTGTAATTTCATTGGAGAGCGAGCGATCATTATTATAGGCAGGAGAAATTACACGTAATTCTGTAATAAACTCCTCAATAATAACTGAACTTTTTTGAGGGTGATGAAAAGTTATGCCCTGTGCAGCAGCAATCAAATCAATTGCAATAATATAAAGAACATTATCAATCATTGTATGCAGTCGATTAGCAGCAAAAGTTGCCATACTGACATGATCTTCTTGATTAGCAGAAGTAGGAATACTATCCACACTAGCCGGATGAGAGAGAACTTTGTTCTCCGATACCAGCGCTGCTGCGGTTACTTGGGCAATCATAAATCCAGAGTTAAGGCCGCTATTTTCAACAAGAAATGGGGGTAATCCACTTTGATTTTCATCAATTAACAGTGCAATCTGCCTTTCTGAAAGAGAGCCGGTTTCAGCTATAGCTAGAGCCATATAATCAGATACAAAAGCTACAGATTCGGCGTGAAAATTACCTCCTGAAAGCACTTGACCTGATGTTGAAAATACAAGTGGATTATCAGTTACTGCGTTTGCTTCAATGTTAAGAATATCTGAAACGTGTTTTATTACATCAACACATGCTCCAATTATCTGGGGTTGACAACGAATAGAATAAGGATCCTGAACCCGATCACATTCGATATGTGATGCTCTTATTTCACTATCCATCAAAAATTTACGCAATAGATTAGCCACTGCTATTTGGCCGCTATGGCCCTTTATTTGTTGGATAGAATCCTCAAATGGTGTATCACTGCCTTTTATTGCATCCACAGCCATTGCTCCAGCAGAAATAGCTCCGGCAATAAGACATTCTGTACGAAATAATGCGGCAAGAGATATCGCTGTAGAAACTTGGGTTCCATTTACTAATGCCAACCCTTCCTTGGGTTGAAGGTCCAAGGGTTTCTGACCGATATCAGCCAGTGCTTTTTTGGCTGGTATTCGATTACCACTATAGTGGACATCTCCAATTCCTAATAATGCTTCTGATAAATGTGCTAGGGGCGCCAAATCACCTGAAGCACCAACGGAACCTTTTGATGGTACACAAGGATAAACTGAATGATTAATTAGGTTACATAAGGCCTCAATTAGTTTTTGTGAAACGCCTGAATAACCTTGGGCTAGGGCATTAACCTTAAGCACCATAACAAGTCTCACTATAGAATTTGGTAGAAGTTCACCGACGCCCACGGCGTGTGAAGAAATTAGGTTCTTCTGCAAAAGACCAAGGTCTTCATTATTAATTTTTGTTTGCGCTAGTTTCCCAACACCCGTATTTACTCCATAAACACTCTCATCGCTTCTTACTGCGTTACTGATGATTTCCATTGAAGACGCTATTTTCTTTTTCGCCTCTTCACCAATAGAAATAGTTACATCTTCCTCCCATACATTGCGTAATTCTGAGAGTGAAATTGGATGACAATCGATATTTAATTTCATCTAAGGTTCCTATAGATCAATCATAGGCAAATCAAGTTTATATTTACGTGCACATTTTATAGCTTCATCATAACCGGCATCAGCATGCCGCATAACCCCGCTACCTGGATCATTCCATAGTACACGTCTTATTCTATCATCAGCTTCCTTCGTGCCCTCCCCAACA